>TARA_B110000196_G_scaffold219852_1_pt1 | contig 17105 bp, 19 predicted proteins | sample TARA_B110000196 | Tara Oceans TARA_B110000196 (sample SAMEA4397072) | marine metagenome | biome: Polar Biome; feature: [MES] marine water layer (ENVO:01000295) within the mesopelagic zone...; material: water (ENVO:00002006), including particulate matter (ENVO:01000060) such... | reverse complement strand
GCCGCCATGGCAAGTGCTATTCCGGTGTTACCACTCGTAGCCTCAATCAGGCGATCTCCAGGCTTGATATCTCCGCGGGCTTGCGCATTGACTATCATACTCATCGCTGGACGATCTTTAACGCTCCCAGCCGGATTGTCACCCTCAAGTTTAGCCAAGATAATATTAGAGGTATTGCCAGGCATTCTCTGGAGCCTAACCAACCGGGTATTACCAATGCACTCATCAATGGTGGGATATTCCATAGTCTGCCCTACGCATAAAGATACCTGAATGTAAGATAAGAAAAGAGAATAAATTAACTACCCAATAAAATAGCATAGGCGATGGCATAATGCCGCTCATCGGCCAGACTCAAAAGGACTTTATGGGCGCCTTGTTCAGCCATAATACGCGCCGCACCGCCAGATAAAACAACCTCAGGCGCACCCTTAGCATTATTAGTTATACTCATGTCCTGAAAGCTAACGCCGTGCCCAATACCCGTTCCCAAGGCTTTAGCAATAGCTTCCTTCGCTGCGAAGCGCTTGGCCAAGTGCGCTGCTTTATTTTGACTAGCCTGATATCGCTGTAATTCGTCACTGGTTAAAACTCGCTTTGCAAAACTGTCGCCCTGACGCTCAAGAATATCTGTCATTCGAGCGATTTCGACAATATCCGTTCCTATATTCACTACCATTATCTAGATTCCGCAGGCAAATTATTGTTCTTGTTATCAATGGTTTCTAAGTGCTGCCGATACAATTCTCGGCTGTGTAACGGACGCCCATCGAGGTAAAAGTCTATCACGCCTCGCAATAACTGTTTAGCTGTTCGTGTTACTGATATTTTCTCAAAATTCCCTTCACTTAGGGCGATTAAATCGGCGCCAAGGTACGCCCCAGAAGCAGCCTTTGCATGACTAGCCATCTCGATCAAACCTTGTTCAGGTACATAGTTATAAAGTTTGTCTGCTATCAGCGCAGAACCATGCAAAGCCTCGGAATCTAACGCCAACCCATACCCCAATTCTTCAAGTAGACTTATCTCAAGATGTCTAAGCATAATTTGATCAAAGGAGTTAGTCACCAGTCCAGATAAGAACTGACGATATTGCTGATAGAGATATTCATGAGGGTCATGCTCATGGAGTAGTCGATAGAAAAGTTCGTTGACATACAACCCAGTAAACAGGCTTCCACTTTGCAGAAATGCCGGAGCTTGAATAGCGTCAGCTTGGGTAAGTGTCTTTAGTTCCCCGCGACCCTGCCAGCTAAACTGGTGCTCTGTATAGGGAAAAAGTGCTCTTGTAATACCCTTTTTATTGGGTCGCCGATAGCCCTTTGCAACACATCGTATCCGACCATAGTTTTTACTGAACAGGTCGACTAAAAGACTGGTTTCACGATAGGGTATGGTATGTAGAACAAAGCCCAATTCGGAATCAACCTTCACGACAATTTACTCATCCATGTAGCCCAAACTGCGAAGTGCTCTTTCGTCATCCGACCAACCACTTCGAACCTTCACCCAGGTTCGAAGCATTACTTTACAGCCTAATAAACTTTCAATATCCGCGCGCGCTTGTTCACCTATCTTTTTTAATCGTTCGCCATTGGTTCCTATAATGATCTTCTTCTGCCCATCGCGCTCCACAAGGATTAACGCACTAATGTGTGTTATCTTTTTCTCAGCACGAAACTCCTCGATTTCTACAGTAACCTGATAGGGAACCTCGGCACCCAATTGACGTGTAATTTTTTCACGGACTATTTCAGCCGCCAAGAATTTCTCGCTTCGATCCGTAATTTGATCTTCCGGATATAGGTGCATTTTCTGTGGGATATAACCCTTAATTTTTATCTCAAGTTCGTCTAGATTAGTTCTACGCAGAGCGGACAAAGGTATGAACTCTTTCGCATCAACTTTACTGGATAGGAATTTTAGATGAGGTAACAGCGCCTCTTTATCATCAATCATATCAACTTTATTAACCGCTACAATAAGAGGCACATCATTGTTTGAGAGATATTTGGCAACATATTCATCAGCTTCACTCCACTCAAAACGATCAACCACAAAAATCACAACGTCCACGTCTGCAATAACGCTAGCCGCAGAACGATTCATTACTCGATTAATAGCACGCTCTTGATTAGTATGAATGCCTGGAGTATCAACGAAGATCATCTGGAACTCACCCTCAGTCTTTATCCCTAGTAATGTGTGCCGTGTAGTCTGAGGCTTTCGTGAAGTGATACACAGCTTTTGCCCCAACAAATGATTAAGCAAGGTCGACTTGCCAACGTTAGGGCGGCCCACAATGGCCACATAACCACAATACTTCTGTTCTGATGTCACTTAGATTTCTCCACTTCCTCTAATAATTGTTCGGCAACCATTTGCTCTGCCCGTCTGCGACTGCTGGCGGTGGCCGTCATCGCTGCTTCAACCGCAGCAATCTTACAGCTCACTGTAAACAGGCGACTATGGGCCTCCCCTCCGGTGCTAACCAACTGATAGTCAGGTAACGGCTTATTTCGATGTTGCAACCATTCTTGAAGAGCGGTTTTTGCATCCTTAACTGGCTGAGCTTGTAATGCACTATCGAAAAACGATTTAAACCAAGCGGTGACAATCTCTCGAGCCGCCTCGATCCCTCGATCTAAATACACAGCGCCAATCAGCGCTTCTACTGTATCGCCGAGAATAGAATCACGTCGGTGACCGCCACTTTTCATTTCGCCTGAACCAAGCAATAGGTCAGGCCCAAGTGCTAATTGCTTTGCCACTTCTGCAAGGGACTCGCCTCGTACAATATGAGACCGCATACGGCTTAAATCGCCCTCACGTGCCTGTGGGAATTCACGATAAAGAAAATCCGTTACCACTAAACCTAAAATTGAATCGCCTAAAAATTCAAGTCGTTCGTTATTTTCCGCTGCCACACTTCGGTGTGAAAGTGCCAGAGTTAACAGATCCGGATCGATAAATTGGTAACCTAACCGCTGTTGAAGCTGGCCGATATTATTTGCCACCGTGAACACTCAAATTCATTAGGAATAAAGCCCGTAAAAGATCTCTGATCACCATTGTAACATCGCCAGGCATTTCACAAGGCCTAGCATGGAGAAAAACACCGAATATCAGCCGGCTACTGAATTTTCCCAGCCCTAGAAAAGCTAGGTATGCTAAGGAAATCATCCCAAAACATCCAGCGGGCAAATGCTTTCCCTACAATACGCTCTTCTGGCACTGGGCCCCAGACTCGGCTATCGCTAGAGTTATCTCGACTATCACCCATCATGAAATAATGGCCCTGCGGAACCACTGCAGAAAAATTCTGGCTTATTCGCGTTGGCGGAACACGTTTTTGGATACTATGTTCAACACCATCGAGATTCTCCGTCATTACCACCGACCTAGGAGCTCCAGCCTGCATGTCCGTGTCAGTTTGAGTCATAGTTGTATTGTTCACATACAGCTTTCCATTGATGACCTGGATCTTATCGCCCGGCAGACCAACCAATCGCTTAATAAAATATCGATCTTCGTGGGGTGGAAAAAACACAACCACATCACCGCGTTTTGGACTATCAACATCGAATATTTTAGTTCGCAAAACGGGCAGCCTTAATCCGTAACTCCACTTGCTCACTAAAATGAAATCGCCAACTTTTAAAGTTGGAACCATAGATTTAGAGGGAATTTGAAACGGCTCAATGAGAAAAGAGCGTAATACCAACACCAGACCCAGCACTGGTGCTAGAGACGCTGAAAATTCGATTAGGCCCTCTTCCTGTTTAACCAGAAACTTGTTGATGAGCCAAAATGCCAACGAAATTAAAAATACAATCGTTAGTATTAATTCAAAATTAAAATCCACAATTCATTCCTTTGCTGACAGCTATTTAAGTTTTCAGGACGGCCAAGAATGCATCCTGCGGGATTTCGACATTACCCACTTGCTTCATACGCTTCTTACCCGCTTTTTGCTTCTCAAGTAACTTCTTTTTGCGCGACACATCACCACCATAGCATTTCGCAGTAACATTTTTGCGCAAAGCTTTCACCGTTGTGCGTGCTATCACACTTCCGCCAATAGCCGCTTGAATAGCAACATCAAACATTTGCCGTGGAATCAATTCTTTCATCTTGTCCGCAAGCTTACGGCCTTTTTGAATCGAATGATCGCGATGAGTAATCGCAGCTAGAGCATCGACCCTATCGCCATTAATTAAAATGTCTAGCTTTACCAAAGAGGCCGCTTCAAAACGAACAAAATTATAGTCCAGAGATGCAAACCCACGACTAACCGATTTTAATCGATCAAAAAAGTCCATCACCACCTCGCTCATAGGTAGTTCATAGCAAATTGACACCTGACCACCCACAAACTGCATATCTTTTTGGATTCCACGTTTTTGAACACACAGAGTAATAACATTACCCACATAATCTTTGGGCACCAAAATATTGGCCTCACAAATCGGCTCTCGCATCTCCTCTATTTGACCAGGATCAGGTAAGTCAGAGGGGTTAGACATGTACAAAGTCTCCCCTTTGGAGGTAATAATTTCATAGACTACAGTTGGTGCGGTAGTAATCAAGTCAAGGTTATATTCTCGCTCAAGTCGCTCTTGTATGATTTCCATATGCAACATACCAAGAAACCCACAACGGAAGCCGAAGCCTAATGCATCTGAACTTTCAGGCTCATAAAACAGAGAGGCATCGTTTACTGCCAGCTTACTTAGGGCTTCACGGAACTCTTCAAAATCGTCTGAGTCTACTGGGAACATCCCAGCATAAACCTGCGGCTTAACACGTTGAAATCCGGCCAAAGCGTCTACATCTGAAGTCGCTAGTGTCGTCACCGTATCCCCGACGGGCGCTCCCATGATGTCTTTGATGCCGGCCACCATGAAGCCTACCTCTCCCGCTCTAAGGATGCCTGTCTCTTTTCGTTTTGGGGTAAAAATACCCACACTATCAACCACATGTGCTTTGCCAATCGACTTGGCAATAATCTTATTTTTGACTTGGAGAGTGCCCTGCATGACCCGTAGCAAAGACACCACGCCTAAATAATTATCAAACCAGGAATCAATAATTAAGGCTTGGAGGGGAGCGTCAACATCTCCTACGGGTGCTGGAACATGCTTGACTAGTTCCTCTAATATACTCTCGATTCCTTCACCGGTTTTAGCACTGCAACGCACAGCTTCGTCAGCCTGAATGCCAATAATATTTTCTATTTCGTTAATAACTTTTTCTGGTTCCGCCTGCGGTAAATCCATCTTATTCAATACAGGAATGACCTCTAACCCCTGAGCAATAGCGGTATAGCAATTAGCAACCGATTGCGCCTCAACACCTTGAGCTGCATCGACGATTAGCAGAGCACCTTCACAAGCAGCCAAGGATCGAGACACTTCATATGAAAAATCAACGTGACCGGGCGTATCGATGAAGTTGAGTTGATAGGTGTTACCGTTTAGCGCTGTATATGGCAGGGTTACGCTTTGCGCCTTGATAGTAATGCCGCGCTCACGTTCGATATCCATAGAATCTAAGACTTGAGATTCCATCTCACGCTCACTGAGACCACCACAAATTTGAATAAAGCGATCAGCAATGGTCGATTTACCATGATCAATGTGAGCAATAATGGAGAAATTTCGTATGTGGCTAAGATCTGTCAAAGGGTTTTCACTGCCGTTCAAAAATGCGAGCGCAGTCTAGCCTATTTGCTTCTCTGACGCCATCAACCCCTTGATGTGAAGAGGTCATAATCAAACAGCATAATAAGTTATCAATCATTAAACTGAATCGTTCTGAAAATAGCCTGTCCTCGCCGATAAAATCGAATTGGTATTGGCGTGTCATTCGGCAAGCCACCAATAATTCTCTCGTATCCTTTGCCATCATCAATACGACTATAGCCCAGCTGCACAATAACATCGCCTTCTATTAATCCGGCGATTTCAGATGGAGATTCCACGGATACTGTTACCACTTTAACGCCGCCCCGTAGGCTGAGCGACCGTAATTCATCTTCACTAAGTTCTTCAATTACCAGGCCCAATCGGTCACTTCCGTCATTGCTGCTTTCTTCGTCTTCCTCCCCTCGATCCAACGCACCAATCTCAACCAACATTTTTTTTCGTCTACCCTCTCGAAAGAGTTCAACCTTAACCTCCTCTCCTGGCGTCATTAAACCAACAATATGAGGCAGGTCCTCAGAATCAAGGATCGTTTGAGCATCAAAACTAACAATTACGTCCCCTGGCTTAATATCACTCCTCTCGGCCGGGCTATCAGGCATCACCGCCGTTACCAGAGCGCCCTGAGGTCCAGGTAGATCTAGCGCTTCGGCCAATTTTTTGTTGACACTTTGAATGCCAACGCCCAGCCACCCTCGCTGCACTTTTCCATTATTCTTAAGTTGTTTGACCACATTGTTAGCTACGCTCACCGGAATGGCGAAAGATAAACCAATAGAACCCCCAGAACGAGAATATATTTGGGAATTAATCCCGACTACCTGGCCATCGAGATTAAACAGAGGCCCGCCTGAATTACCCGGATTAATCGCTACGTCCGTTTGCACAAAGGGTACATAACTAGACGACTCTGCAGATGGAATACTACGACCTATGGCGCTCACAATTCCTGCTGTAACAGAGTAATCGAGACCAAATGGTGAACCTATTGCCAGCACCCACGCGCCTACTTTAAGGTTATCTGGGTCAGCAAACTCTAAGGTCGGCAGGTTATCTCCTTCTATCTTAAGCAATGCGAGATCAGAGAGCCGATCTGAACCAATAACCGTCGCTGAATACTGACTCCTATCCGCAAACTGCACTTCAATCTCGTCTGCATTATCTACCACGTGATGGTTGGTGAGAATATAGCCATCGGCAGAAATAACAAACCCAGAGCCCATAGTTCTTGATGGCTGAGAAGGTCTACGCCTTTGCTGAAATAGATCACGGAAAATATCCGGTGCCTGACCCTGCATTCGCGACTGTTCATTTTGGGAAACCGCTTTACCAACAGTATTGATTTTGACCACTGCCGGCGCGACTTTTTCAACCAACGGAGTGAAGTCGGGCAAATTCGCACTCGCGGCGGATGCTACTATTGTAAAAAAACAGGTAATAAAAAAAACTCTGTTTAGCACTGAAAACTCCTTTGGGTTGCACTATCAACTTACGGTTAAGGTATCTACCGGCTGGCTAAAATCACGAGGGACGCCTGATAACACTGGATTAAGCTTAGGATCACAATTGGTTTGCTTACTTCGGAGTTTGACTAAAAATCCTCCCAAGAAAAGCCCAAGGGTAGCACCCAAAATACTGAATAAATCCTGTTCCATTGTTTTTATTCCCGAGCCAAAAAGCCAAGCACCAACAACGGCCATTACAATAGGCAACATATAGACCAACAGTGAACCCTTTACTATCACATTCTCTGGAATCCCTATGGTGATACTCTGCCCTAATTCGATGCTTTCAGCAGGATAATCCCCTGGCAGTACTCTAATTCGATTCGTTTTACCGGTTAATTTAGACAGCAAGCTCTGCCCACAACCTTTTTCAGCGATACAGCTGTCGCAGGCGGTCCTTTGTATGGTCTCAACCAAAAGGCTACCGTGCTCATTGTTCACCACTATCCCAGTTTCGAAGATCATGTTTAAAAGCCTAAACAGGTTACGAATTTTTGGCCGTATCAGATGCCCGAGTTACCGATTCTATGATTCTTCTTGCCGTATCACTGGGGATTTCGCCCACCACAGAAACCGTGAAAAACGAACCCTCTAACAGAACTTTAGACACCAAGGCAACCGTCGCCCCTGATGTGGCTGCAAACGACGGCATCTTAATGCTGGCTTCTGACGATTCAACAAACACCGAGAGAACCGCTAAACCATCAGTGAACACCATAGAATATTGCCCACTATCCTCATCCAATCGAGAGTCAGTCATCACAAAGCCTGTCGGCAACCAATCGGCTTGCCACTCAGGTATGTCTTGCTGAAGCAGCGAATTATTCTTTTTACAATCAGCCCTCTCATCGGCCTCTAGATTAAAAGACCCTGAGGGAACCTCCATTGAATCAAGATCACCCCCAACGGAAATCTCAATAAACTGAAACCGCTCCATAGGTTTACCAGTAAGACTAACCAATACGGACTGAAGCATCAGACCGGATTGTTTGTCAATTGCAACAACATAACCATAACGCCATGCATCGTTAGGACGTAACATTAATAATGTGGCTTCACGACCCGCAATTCGTTGGGTACCCGCAGTCTCTATTGAATATGATCGTTTTAGCTGCACATAGGTAGAGTCATTGATATTAAGCCCTGATGTTTCCCCAAGAAAGGCAGCGGTTTTGTGGCACTCTTTTGTGCCACTGAAGTTTGAAAACTCACCCTCAGGGCCATTCAAACTGACGATCTGTTCGAAGATCTCAGCATCCCGCACTAAGTGAAGAACTTTAGCACTTTTGAGATTCCCCATTTTTTCATAGGTAACAAGTCCCTCATAATTAAGCTGCTGGGAGGCATTAATCATTTCAACCATTAAGCCATAGGCTGGATCCGTCTGCTGCGAAAACGACGCTCCGCACGCAAAAATGGCGGTCATAATAACCGCCATCCTAAATTTCCCTCTCATATAATCTATTACACGCACGCTCTAACCACCCTATTCTAAAACAGCATCACCTGATTCAATACGAGCAAAGGGTAACATACTTTGATTACTGTTAAGTGCAGCATGACTGGAATGTTTAGCCAAAATGTCAGCTAAATAAAGTCTAACCTCTTGCTCAGAATATTGCGATTTAGTCACCTGTTTAACCGCCACTATCGGCTGAGGATATTGTCGAGCTCCATTAAAGCCACTGGCACTGACTGTCCGCGCTTGAGTCTCAACAGGCAGTTGCCAACCTGCTGGAAATTGATTAGCTGGACCGGTACTATTTTCGTCTATCATCTTATCTGATTGGGCAAACTGAGAAGCTTGATCGGCACCACCTAAAGGGTTACTAACATTCTGAACGCCAAGCACAGCAACCAAAGCAACTGATGCGGCGACTGCGAAGGGGCCAGCCGAGCTTATGCCTAGTGACGCACCTACAGCCAAGATGCCTGAGCGACTAAATATTTTAGTCAACGGATTCACCTTATGAGTAACTTCGCTATCAATCGCATCAGAGACCGCTATTGAATAATCTACAGTGGATACATTGTCTTTGCTTATGACAGCAGATGCCAAATGATAGCGCCGCCATTTTTCCCGAATTTCAACGGCTAAAGCGCTATCGTTTGCATCCAATTCTTTTAGAATTCGACGAATTTCTATGTCATTTGCCTCGCTATCCATCAGCGCAGATAAAGACTCATTCAATCGATTTTCGTGCTCGCTCATTTAATTGCCTCGTTAAAAAAAAATCAATTTGTTTACATACTGACTATATGACCAATCATTAGCAAAAAGGTTCACCCATCGGTTAAACCCCCACCGACCAATTTTACCACCTGCAAGTCGATCGTCTCTCTAGCCCTAAAAATACGCGATCTTACCGTTCCAACAGGGCAATCCATTATCGTTGCAATTTCATCATAACTCAGACCTTCAAACTCTCGCAACGTCACTGCAGTTCTCAGATCCTCAGGCAGATCAGAAATTGTTTTGTGGATCAAAGCTGCCAGCTCATCTCGAAAAAGATTATTCTCCGGCGTACCTAAATCCTTAAGATAGTCACTACCATCATAATACTCAGCATCCATCGCATCAATATCCGAGCCTGGTGGTCGACGACTGCGCGCAACAAGGTAGTTCTTTGCTGTATTGACGGCGATGCGATAAAGCCAAGTATAAAACTGACTCTCACCGCGAAATTTGGGTAACGCTCGATAAGCTTTAATAAACGATTCTTGCACGACATCGGCAACCTCATCGCTATCCCGAACAAAGCGCCCAACGATAGCGTGCATCCTGCTTTGGTATTTGAGTACTAAAAGGTCAAATGCTCTCTTGTCACCTTTTTGAACCCTAACCACCAGTTGCTGATCAGTGGCGTCTTTTTTATTTTCCGTCATCAAACAATCCGTTCTCGAAACTCTTATGGCTTATTTTTTGAAACTAGCAAAATCTAACATTCGACGCCACTACTCTAAAGACAACCGACTGATCGTAAAGTTCGCGTGATTCGTACTCTTATATTATCATGGCCGACCCAACCTGTGTGGCACACCAATGCAACAAACTCATCTTTATGACGTTATTATTATTGGCAGCGGAGTTGCTGGCCTCACCAGCGCGCTGCAGTTAGACAAACACTTGCGCGTCGCGCTTATTAGCAAAGCATCGTCGCGGGCTGGCGCGTCATGGTTAGCCCAAGGGGGTATTGCAGCTGTATTTGATGAGAATGATAGTCCCGCCGCGCACATTGCTGATACATTGGTTGCTGGCGCAGGGCTTTGCCATGAAGAGTCAGTTCGATTCGTGGTTGAAAATGGCCCCGGCGCGGTTAAATGGCTCATAGATCAGGGTGTGCAGTTTACAAGAGAAAATAATCAGCAGGGCTACCACCTCACCCAAGAAGGTGGCCACAGTCACCGTCGTATTTTGCATACCGCAGATGCGACAGGTAAAGAAGTCACCGGAACGCTAGTAGATCAAGTTATTGCGGCGTCAAATATTGACATTTTTGAACAGCATTGTGCCGTGGACCTTGTCACCCAAGCTGATACAGATTCGCGCAAAATTCGTTGCACAGGGGCCTACCTATTAGATATTACGACAGGATCTGTATCTTTATTTCAGGCCAAAAGTGTCATTTTAGCCTCAGGAGGTGCCAGTAAAGCATATCTTTACACCAGCAACCCTGATGGGGCCAGTGGTGATGGAATGGCTATGGCATGGCGAAAAGGGTGCAGAGTCGCTAATTTAGAATTCAATCAATTTCATCCAACTTGCCTATACCATCCTAGAGCTAAGTCATTCCTCATTACCGAAGCACTTCGAGGTGAAGGTGCTGTATTACGTTTACCTAACGGCAATGCGTTTATGAGTGATTTTCACCCCGACGCTGAACTAGCGCCTCGCGATGTAGTCGCTCGGGCTATCGATCATGAAATGAAACGACTTGGTTGTGACTGTTTATATCTGGATATAAGCCATAAGTCCGCCGACTTTATTACCAAACATTTTCCGACGGTCTATCAGCAGTGCCTAGAGTTTGGTATTGATATAACTACCGATCCTATTCCTATTGTCCCCGCTGCCCACTACACCTGCGGAGGCATTTTAGTATCCAAAGATGGGCAAACTGACTTGCAAAATCTTTACGCTGTTGGTGAGAATGCCTTTACCGGTTTGCATGGTGCTAATCGGATGGCCAGTAACTCGCTCCTAGAATGCCTAGTGTATGCCCAGGCCGCCGCGGGAAGAATCAATCAACATATCAATCAGATCGCATCGCCAGATTTTATTCCTGAGTGGGATGAGTCACGCGTCAGTCATTCTGACGAAGATGTGGTCATTTCCCACAACTGGGATGAACTGCGCCGCTTCATGTGGGATTACGTTGGTATTGTCCGAACTAACAAACGTCTTCAAAGAGCCCAACATCGCATCAAGTTGTTACAAAAAGAGATACAAGACTACTACAGCAACTGTAAGGTAACCCGAGACTTGTTGGAACTGCGTAACTTAGCGACAGTGTCAGAGCTGATTATTCGATGTGCAATGCAGCGTAAGGAGAGTCGCGGTCTACACTTTACCCTGGACTACCCCGAACTCTCTCCGATTGCCCGAGACACGATTATGGTGCCGATTAATTATGCAGCTCAAGATGTCATTATTAATCGTGATTAAACCTGATCTAATCTCCTAGCCACCAAAAAAATGCGCAACTGATGATGCTCTGCCTCTGAAAGAGCATCTCGAGGCAGCGCGCGATGGACAGTCCTGCCATTAGGAGTTTTAAAATAAACAATAATCAAACTGCTTATTACAAATTGATACTCTCGAAGAACAAGCCTGTCTCGCTCTGGCATTCTGCTTAATAGCCAGCAGTCAGTCTCGTGTGAAAAAAGTAGCCCCTCAGGTTCCACCTGAATCCATGCCTTTACCTCACTCATGAAAAAGCCGATCACGATACACATCGTCACTAATTTAGGCCAAAATAAAATTGGCATCGAGATTAGAAGTGCGATCAGTAATGACACCAACCAGAGGTTCGCGCAAAAAAGTATTCTCGATGGCTTAAGAGTGAACCGAAGCGGCTTTTTCTCGACTGTCACGAATTATCTGCAGTATCCTTTGCATGTTTGGGTCAGTTGGGTGTTCGCGTTGCATAAACCACATAAATAACGTTTGATCTTCACACTCTAACAAAACCTCGAACCGAAGTTTGTCATCTTCTTCTAAGGAATCGTAGACATCCTTCACAAAGGGCGCGAGAATTAAGTCTAGCTCTAACATACCACGGCGACTAGCCCACAATAGACGGTTCTTATTCATAGCTAATCAATCAGTGTCAAAAAGGCTATTATAAGAGACAATTAACGATAAACATACAGAGTCATGCAAACCTATGGACTGGCAGTCACTTTTCCCAAGTCACAACCTCATTACTAATGCTGAAAATCCCAGCATTGTAGAATCTTTTGGTGAGTCACCATCTGACTATAAATCTCTGTTTAAGCAGAATATATTAAGCACCGATTTAAGAGGCTACATCCAATTATCCGGCCCTGATACTGAAAAATTTTTGCAGGGTCAAGTCAGCTGCGACATGAGCTTACTTGAAAAGGGAAAAACGATGAATGGCGCCCATCTGACCCCGAAGGGCCGGATCACCTTTTTGTTTAGTGCCCACAAGGACCAAGATGACAACATACTACTAGAAACTCACCCTTCAGTAGTTGATTTAGCCATTTCTAGTTTTAAGAAATACTCAGTATTCTTCAAGACTGACATCACTGATGTCAGTGATCAATTTATCAGCGCTATGATTTCTGGGCCCAATAGTGCAGAACGGGTAAAACAAATAACGACATGTCACATCAAACAATATGATTCTTCATTATTTCTCGTCACCGTTGATGCTGACAGGGCCATCCAACAGTTTAACTCGCAACCTGCGACCCTGACGCCGGCAGGCCAAGGCTATAGCGATCTAATGCGGATTCGAAGCGGCAATGCAGATGTGACGGTTGATACCTCTGATGAATTTATTGTGCAAATGATTAATCTAGATGCACAAAACTATATTAGCTTCAAAAAGGGTTGTTACACCGGTCAAGAGATTGTTGCCAGAGCCCATTATCGAGGCTCAGTAAAAAGACGAATGCATCTCATGCGCCTTGACACTGCCAACATGCCGTCTATAGGAGCCTCGCTGACAGATTCTAACGGCAAGGTAATAGGTACCGTTGCCGCTGCAGCTAGAGCGAGCGAATGCAGTATAGAAGCTCTAGCCGTATTACCTGAAAAATATTTAGCAACGACTGAAGTGACGTTTGATAAAGAGCAATTCGTCAACACTATACATTTACCTTTACCTTATAAGGTTCTAGAACGCTCGTGAATGACATTATCATCTGGATATCCAGTCACCAGAACATATTGGTATGGTCTGGGATGGCATCTATTATTATTTTCATCGTGAGTTTGTTATCTTTACCGTGGCTAGTAGCTAAGATTCCAGAAGATTATTTTGTACCAAAACAACGTGCTGAGACGCCCTGGAAGGGTCGTTTCCTGGGATTATGGTTACTAATGTTTGCGGTGAAGAATGTGGTTGGATATTTATTATTATTAAGTGGGTTTTTGATGTTATTTCTACCAGGCCAAGGCATTTTAACCATGCTAACTGGCCTGCTGTTAATGGACTACCCTGGTAAATTTCAACTCGAACGGAAAATCGCCTTATCACCAACGGTACTTTCCAAACTAAACTGGTTACGAGAAAAAGCTAATCAACCACCCTTAAAAACAGACTACTAGGCCAGCATTAGTTAGGTATTAGTCTCTTTGCGAAACCCAAAACAGCCCCAAATAACCTCATGCCCAGCACGAGGTGATAGCGGAATATTTAGCGCTAAGATTAGGCTGATTAGAGCCATCACAGACCCTGCCAGAAACACCCACATAGGCGATATTAGCCAAATTAGACCAAATAGCACAGGTATAACTACGGCGGCGATATGGTTAATTGTGAAGGCTACCCCTGCAGTAGACGCCATGTCTGCAGGGTCAGCAATTTTTTGAAAGTAAGTTTTAATCGCAATTGCCAGTGAAAAAAACAAATGGTCAATGACATACAACGCCCCAGCCCAGTTAGCGCTACTTACAAAAGCATAGGCCATAAACACGCAAAACAAACCACAGTACTCAAAGATGAGTGCTCGACGCTCACCCACTTTACCTACGATGACGCCAATACGGCTCGCAAATACCCAGTTAAATAGGTGGTTAATCAGGAATAGTGCTGCTATATCACTGACGGTATAAGCAAATTTTTCCACCATTAAAAAACCAGCAAAGACCATAAAAATTTGACGTCTAGCGCCACTCATAAAGGTCAATGCGTAATACAGCCAATAGCGTTTACGAATTAAAAGATGTTTTCTCTGAGGCGTTTTGCTAACGAATTGGGGGAACGCGAACCACATTACCAAGGTTAGAATTGCACAACTACCGCCACCCGCCAAATAAATAACCTTATAATCTAAACCTAAATATCGCTGGGAAATCCACAAAACTCCAAAGACGATTAAAGATGCTGCAGAACTTGCAGCGATTAATTTACCTAATACTGCTGGCGCTTCATCAATGGAAAGCCACTGCAGGGACAGAGACTGTTTTATCGTTTCATAATAATGAAAGCCAACCGACATCAGAAAAGTGGTTAGATAAAGTCCCACTGCAGAAGGAAAGTACCCGCTAATCGCTACACCGACACCCAGTACCGCCAACGATAGATAGGCAAATATCTGCTCCTTTATTAACAACAGCACAAACACTGCTGTAAAGGCTAGAAATCCCGGTATTTCGCGAATACTTTGTAACACACCAATTTCTTTACCCGTAAAATATGCTCTTTCAACTACAAAATTGTTAAGCAATGCGGTCCAGGTTGCAAAGGCAAAAGTCATTGCCACAGTCATCAAAATTAATAGATTCTGGCGGGTTTGCCAGGGCTTAAGAGGCACGGAAATGGTTCCTTGATTAGAGTGCAAAAGTAATTTGTCCACTGTCATCTTTCTGCGAGGGAAGCTGCCAGTCAATACACTGAGCGCCAGCACTCTTAAGATAATTATTCGCCAATGAAAAATGCTTACAGCCCAAAAACCCGCGATATGCAGAGAACGGCGAAGGATGGGCTGCCCGTAAAATAAGGTGCCTAGATCCATCGATCAAGTTAGCCTTTTTCTGCGCGTAATTACCCCACAACATAAATGCCACCCCCGCAGATTGCTGGCTGACTGTGCGTATCACCTGATCGGTAAAGCACTCCCAACCCTTATTAGCATGAGCGCCCGGATCGCCTGCTTCAACAGTCAATACTGAGTTCAACAGCAATACGCCCTGTTGTGCCCAGCTTTCTAGACATCCATGATGGGCTGGCACAATGCCTAGGTCAGAGTCCAACTCTTTGAAGACGTTACGCAGTGAAGGTGGGATTTTATTGCCTCTGGCAACTGAAAAGCACAAACCGTTAGCCTGTCCATCTCCGTGGTAGGGGTCTTGGCCTAAAATCACCACTTTTAAATTGTCAAAGTTAGTATGTTCGAAAGCCGCAAAAATCATTTCAGTCGGTGGGTAGATCACTTTATTAAGCGCTTGTAACTGAGATAAATAATCACCAAGGTCAGCCAGATAGTCCTCATCTAATTCACGACCAAGCACTTCGATCCAAGATGGATCAATTTGATGATGCGCTTGCTCTATAATATTCATAATTCCCTTAAATCACTAGGACCCCTAATGGCGGTAGATGTTATCATAGAACTCTATGTCGCCCATCTCTACTATTAATATCTGGCGCCTTACCTGGCCAACCATTATCAGTAATATTACCTATATGCTGATGGGTGTCGCATTCCTAAAAATGGCGGGTAGTTTGGGCACTGATGCCGTGGCAGCCGTCACGACGGGGCAGCGTCTTTATTTTGTACTTCACGCTATAATGATGGGCCTATGCAGCGGCACTACCGCGATGGTAGGTAAATATTGGGGAGCCAATAATCACCTTTTAGCGGGTCGTTTTGCGTCGCTTTCAATGTTGTTGTTTTTCTTGGACGGCCTGCTCTTCGCATGGATCGCAATTCCCTTTCGCGAGCAGTTAGTGGGCATTTTTAGTCTGTCTGAAAATGCCCATAGAATGGCTGTTGATTTTATTTTCTGGACTGCAGTTTTTGCACCAGCAATGTTATCCACACTAGTATTCAATATGTCGTTTCGAGCCACTGGCGACAGCACTACCCCACTATGGACGGCCATCTTTGGTGTCATCTTGAGCGTCATTCTTGGCGCCGCTATGACCTTTGGGTGGGTTGGGTTGCCTGCCATGGGTATTTCAGGCTTAGCGATTGGTGGGGGTATAGCTATGTCCATAACGATAATCGTGTTTTTACTGATCTGGGTTTTCGGCGGCTTTAATTTCAAACCCGCCAATCCAATGCAGGACTTGTTGGCCAATGGTAAAAAGCTAGTTAATGTTGGAATGCCCGCAGCTTTTGAACAGGCCTTCTTTCAGGGTGGCCTGCTCATTTTTATGGTCTTTTTAGCAGGCTATGGTAACGAGCCTTTTGCTGCCTATGGCATAGGTCTATCAATACTGGGTATCGTTATTGTCATTGCTTTTAGTTTTTCTATCTCAAGCGCTACTCTCGTTAGTCAGCATTTAGGGGCGGGTGATCACCAAGGAGCTTATGATGCCGGCTGGAAAACCATGCGTACCTGCCTGTACATAATGATTTCTGGCGGTGTACTGATGAGTCTGTATGCGCGAGAGATCGCTAGTTTCATGATTGCCGACCCCCTCGTTATTCACCACATGGTTCAGTTTACCTATATTTTAAGCGCCTGCTTACC
>TARA_B110000196_G_scaffold17473_1_pt1 | contig 17140 bp, 14 predicted proteins | sample TARA_B110000196 | Tara Oceans TARA_B110000196 (sample SAMEA4397072) | marine metagenome | biome: Polar Biome; feature: [MES] marine water layer (ENVO:01000295) within the mesopelagic zone...; material: water (ENVO:00002006), including particulate matter (ENVO:01000060) such as...... | reverse complement strand
AATAAAAGAGCGTCGTTACTATTTCAGGAGCTTCATCAAGAAGTTGCATTGTGTACTTACCCGTGTATTCAAAAGTATAAGTAGGATTAATGCCCTCTCATCTTGCCAGCTATTGAGGTGAATTCGTACAAAAAATTGAAAATTGTTTAAAACATAATGTTATTCATAGAAAAAATCAGGCCACTGAAATGGCCTGATGTAAAGGATGCTAATAGCTAGTACTTACCTCAAGCATCAATCGTGATATCACCGGCAGGAATGCACTGACATGTCAAACATGCCCCCTCATCAGAGGGCTCCACACCATTCAGATGCTGTACGTTCCCTGCAATCACCCTAGTTGAACAGCTTTCACATTGTCCAACACGACAACCACTAGGCATTTGAATCCCAAGCTTTTCCCCAAAATTAAGTAGAGTACCTTTATCCGTGGTCCAAATCTCTGTTCTTCCTGATTTTGCAAAAATGACTTTATGACGTAATGAGGGATCATTATTTATTTTTGCTGGAGAACGAAATATCTCGTAGAAAATAGCAAATGCAGGTACACCTCTCTCCTGAAGCCCTCGCGATATCGCATCCATCATAGGCTGCGGACCACACATGTAATAACGAGCATTATTCTCAATAAGATATGCCTCGACATCTCCCGCACCAACGTAACCAGCTCTATCATAATCCAATCCTGGAATATCACAGTCGAGGGGCTGATTGTAGATATTAATTACTTTAAGCCTGTCAATAGACGCATTTAGCTCCGCAATTCTTTTCTTAAACGCATGTAGCCTACTATTTTGATTAGCATAGAAAAGCCAGATCTCCGGACCTTCCGCTTGGGGGTTAATAGACTCCAGATAGGAAATGAATGGAGTAATTCCAATACCGCCAGCAAAGATTACGACAGGCTGGACGGCATTGAGCGGGACAATGAAATTCCCCCCAGGAGGGGTAAGTTCAACATCCTTGCCTATCTGCAAATGCGTGTTTATGTAGGATGACATTATTCCTTCAACATACTCACCTTTCTCATCAGTCGCTTTCTGATGACGGACAGAAATGGAATAGGTTTTACGGTCATGAACAAACGCAGGGCCTGTCAGCGAATACGCCCGGGTAACGATCTCTTCAGAATCGCTCATCGGACAACAGCTAACAGTGATATGCTGGCCCGGTTCATAATCAGGTAAGTAGCCTTCACTGTTCGATTGGAAGGTAATTGTCGTAACATTATCTGCTTCTTTTTTCAGTTCAATGACTTTGAATGTTTTACGACCTTCCCAGGGGCGCCTTATCAGCTCAAAATCATTCAAGCGGCGAATGCGGCAGCGGAATGAACGCAAAGGTAAAGCACCGCTGACTGGATCATAGCTATCACCGCTGATTAAACTATTGTAATTGCTACTGTACTCACCTTTAACCGGGTATGAAGGTTTGCCAAAATCAGGACAAGCCTGCCACCACCCAAACTCAGCAATTACAGTTTCATGAGAGAGTTTGGCTTCCACTTTTGCTCTAAATCGAGCAAGACCTGCTCTCGTTTCAATTTCTACCCAATCCCCCGTCTTGATACCTTCTTCGTCAGCCAGAGTTGCCGAAATGTCTACCGTTGGATAAGGTGCTTTTTTTCGTAGGCTAGTCAGGCTTCGATGTTGGCTATGACAGAAGAATCCGCTTTTAACGGATGTCAGCATTAATGGATAATCAGGATCGTTGCGCTGGTATTCTTGCGGCTGTACATACTCAGGTAAAGGATTGTAACCATAGTGATGAAGGATCTCAGAGTAAAACTCTGCACGTTTTGTTTCTGTATTGAAACCTGCCAGATATCCACTATTTGGGTCTCTGAAAGCATATTTTCTGACTTTATGCTCAAGCGGGATATCGTAACCTTCTGGCTTATTTCTGAGCATCTCAACAGTCAAACCTAATGGTTCTAGTTGATAATTCCAGGCTGCCTCAATATTGCCGTCGAAGAACGCTTCATTCATTCCTAACCGGCATGCAAGATCGAAAACAATCTCAAGGTCGGAACGGCTTTCACCGCGCGGAGAGACCATTTTTTTTCTCAACTGAATGTGGTCCTGAGCAGCAGCACTACTTTCAAACCCGGTTCTTAGGCCTTCGCGCTCCCAGGCAGTGTTAACTGGCAGAAGGATATCAGCATACTTTGATGTAGGCGTTTCAAACAAATCTACATGGGCATAAAACTCAAGCGCCTCAAGCGCCTGTTGTCCGAGAGAAGTATCACTTTGTGAAAGTAATATGTTGGCACCAAAGCCAATTAACCCGCGAATTTTATAGGGTGTACCTTCTAATACTGAATGCCAGATATCCTGAGAATGAACCCAACCTTGTGAAGGCGGCCCGATAGGCCTTTCTTCAAGGCCTAATGCTTTATCCCATTGTGATTTAGGCATCAATGTCGGTGAATTAACCACATTTACCGGGTGGCTGGCATAGATTCGATTACATCCTTCCTGATCGAAACAACCGGTTAAAGCATACAGTGTCGCAATCGCACGTTCTGTTTGGGTGGCATTAGTGTGTTGAGCCACTCCAGACCAACTGTGGTAGGCGATTTTCTTGGCCCCGGCAATCAAACTCGCAGCGGCTTCAATTGACGCAACAGATACCCCGGTGATACGGCTTACGTTTTCTGGGTCATAATTAGCCAACATATCTTTAAAAGATGAAAACGCCGTTTGGCAGGAAATTTTTGCACCATCAGCTATTGCGACTTCAACATTGCCCTCAAGTGCAGCTGTAGGCATCAGCGTTTCTTCAGTTCGAGTCTCGGAATCGATAAATGTGACTTGCTGGTTGTGTTCGTCCCAAACTGTATAGCGATTACTGATGGCAAGTGGGTTAATATCTTTTTCCCGAAGAAAATAACCATTATCATTTCGAACCAACAAAGGACCATTAGTCCAGTTTCGAACAAACTCATGATTAAACAGGTTTCGTTCTACCAGGAGATGGCTTAACCCCAAAGCTAATGCACCGTCAGTTCCAGGATTGACATCAAGCCAGGCATTTGCTTCTTTCGCTAAGGGTGTCGGGCGAGGATCCACGACAATCAGTTTTGCGCCGTTATTTCGACCAGTACCAATCGCACTAGCCTGGGCAAGCCAAGTATTCGCGGGGTTATGCCCCCAAAGAAGAATAAGATCGGCATGGGAATAATCAGCAACAGGAATGCCGCAGCCAAAGGTCCATCGATGTGCAACGTCTTTATGCCAGTTACATATCTCAGTTCCATAGCTGGTATTTGGGCTGCCATAGATACGAACAAATCGCTCTAACCATTCAATTGCATCACTGAGGGGGGTACCGCTTGGGCTCGTAAAGCCGAAAGCGACAGATTCAGCTCCATCCTCTCGTTTAAATTTTTCCAGTTGTCCGGCTATCGTTGACATAGCCTCTTCCCAACTTATACGTTGCCAGCCCGGATCCTCTGCACCTTTAGGATGAGTTCTCTTCATCGGGTACAGAATTCTATTTGCGCTGTCCACCAGCTCAGGTGCCGCTTTCCCCTTCATACACATGGCCTTACCATTAGGGTGTTCAGGGTTAGCCCGTACCTTGATCAGGTGGTCATTTGCTACTTCACTCAGCGTCCCACACCGCGAACGGCAAAGTGTGCAATATCCGGGAATAATATCTGACATTGGAAACCTCACTACTAAAAACAGTTAATATTCTTTAAAAACCACATTGATTTCTTTTTACCCAAGAGTTACTAACCCAATTAATGTCATCTTGTTTTGTAGGCGTAATTTCAGTTGAAATTACTGTCATCTATGGATTGCGGCTAAGAAATTTCAGGACCAGAGTCTGATTTTTGTAAACCGTTAACATCTGCAAGATACAGTGCACTCAAAATAGGGCATTCAGGCTTATCATCCCCTGCACAGCAATCAGAAAGCGTTGTAAGTATTGATGCCATACGCTGAAATTCTTGAATTTTTCGCGTCAACTCGTTGATGTGTGACTCGACTAATTTTTTTACATCAGCACTCTGGCGCGAATGGTTCCCCCACAGACAGAGAAGTTCCCCTGTTTGTGCCAGAGAGAAACCTAATTCCCGACATCGGCGTATAAAATGTAATTTGTACACATCAATATCGCGGAACATCCGATACCCGGCTGCAGTTCTGGCTACTTCCGGTATTAATCCCGCCTCTTCATAATAGCGGATCATTTTTGCGGAAACTCCGGATAACCGGGCAGCATCACCAATGTTCATCCTTACCTCCCAAAATGTATTCTGTTGATACCAGATCCAGTTTCAAATGACGTCGTTTCCGGCGCTCTTACCTTGCATACGTAGTGATACGGTTACCGTCTGGCTCATCAATATTGAGTCGATATCCAGCCTAAACCTTCCTGTGGCGGTAAGGTCAAGAAAAAAGATCATCAAGATAAGCTGTATAAGAAACCAGATGTGACGAAAATACTCATCTCCCTTATGACCACATACTTAATGACTCAAAACACTCTTCTTTGGGTTTAGAAAGGTAAGCGTCCGGCAAATCACACATTCACTCGTTAATCCTATCACACTAATCTCTGTATTTTTACGGAGATTTACATGATTGGATTCTCAGACTCTTTGCCTGTCATCTTGATATGCGGTGCGACCGATATGCGTAAATCCATTGATGGGTTGTGCTCCATTGTAGCTTATGAACTAGATCAGGAACCTTGTTCTGATCGCCTGTTTGTTTTCTGTGGACGTACTCGTAACCGCCTCAAAATTTTGCAATGGTCGGCAAATGGCTTTTGGTTGCATTATAAGCGCTTGGAAAAAGGGACCTTTAAGTGGCCGGGGATCGAAGATGATGAGCTGTCTCTTACCATTTCAACACGCCAGTTACATTGGTTGCTTGAAGGGTTGCCTCTCGAATTAGAGCAAGCACATCCTCATGTTGTGTACCGATATCATGGTTAGAGCGCTTTATATTATGAAGAGCGTGGTATAATCCACACCATTATGAAGACAATGAATAACCTCCCTGACGATATTGAATTGCTTAAGAAAATGTTGCTGGAACAGCAACAATTATTGAGTCAAAAAGACACTGAAATCACACAGTGGCAATCACGCTACCAGCATGTTTTAGAACAATGGCAACTGGCTCGCCAGCGTGCGTTTGGTAAAAGCTCTGAGGTCATGCCAGGTCAAGGCGAGTTATTCGATGAACCACAATCCCTGCTCGAAGAAGAGGCAGAGCTGAAGACGGCTGAAAAAGCAGTTGTACAAACTCGCAAACAGCCAAAACGTCAGCTTTTGCCAAAAGGTCTACCTCGTGAAGTGGTAGTACTCGATATTGCGAACAGTGAAAAAGTCTGTGACTGCTGCCATGGTGTATTGTATCGCATGGGTGAAGATAAAGCAGAGCGTCTAGAGTTTATCCCCGCTCAACTGAAAGTGATTGAAACCGTTCGCCCAAAATACGCATGCCGACAATGTGATCAGACGGGGACCAACGTACAGATCAAGCAACGAGTACCTGAGCCAAGTCTTATTCCAAAAGGTATCGCCACACCGTCCTTACTAGCGCAAATCATCAGTGGCAAATATCAATACGCCTTGCCGCTCTATCGCCAAGAAGCCCTGTTTAAGCAATACGGCATTGAGCTGAGCCGACAAACGATGTCGGACTGGATAGAAAAGTGTGCGATCGCGATACAGCCTATTTATGATCGCCTACATGCACTGCTGTTGGAGCAACCAGCGCTTCATGCAGATGAAACCACATTGAATGTGGTTAAAGAGGCGAAAAGCACCTGCTACATGTGGGTGTATTGCAGTGGTACCGATCAAGATGTCTCACCCCCAAAATTATTGGCAGCGGGAGCTCAACGCATCGTGCTGTACGACTTCCAGCTCTCACGATCAGGGCAATGCCCGAAAGCGTTCTTAAAAAATTATCAAGGCTATCTACAGGTTGATGGCTATAGTGGTTACGAACAAACAAGCGCACAGCTGGTCGGTTGCTGGGCCCACGCACGTCGCTACTTTATGAACATTGCAAAAACGTCACCGAAGGGAAAAGCGGGCAAACACACGCTAGCACTGAACCATATTCAAAAGCTGTATGCGATTGAAGCCCGAGCACAGCAGTGTAAGACGACCAAAGAAGCGTTTGCCTATCGTCAGGCCCATGCGCCGCAAGCGCTTGCAGAGTACAAAGCATGGTTAGAGAAAACGGTGCCACTGAAGCCACCATCTGACAAACTGACCAAAGCTCTGAACTACAGCCTAAACCAATGGGATAAACTGGTGCGTTACGTTGACGATCCATCGCTTAATATCGACAACAACCGCGCCGAACGAGCCATCAAACCGTTTGTAATTGGTCGTAAAAATTGGTTGTTTGCCAACACAGCCAACGGCGCGCAATCGAGTGCAAACCTTTACAGCTTGATCGAAACCGCTAAAGCCAATGGCTTGATTGCCTATGATTATCTTGTGAAGCTGTTTGAAGAACTGCCAAAACGGGAAAAGGGAGCGGATCTGGATGACTTGCTACCATGGAACATCAAACTGACGCCCTAACAAATCACTCTCGCCGCCTCCATGCGGCTTAGGATCTTCCTGAAGAAAGACAGAGCTCCCATCCTGGGAGCTTAAGCTATTCTTAGCTCTCTGCCCTAGAAATACCTTAAAGGTACCAGTGTTTGGTTGCATCCCTTGAGTGTCAGAAAGATGTTGTAGATCAAAAAATAGACTCAAGGTGTGGATGGCCGGACGCTTACTTAGAAAGAATGCTATCTCTAGTGGAATCATTTTTATATTCGCCAACACTCACTAATTCCCATGATTCGACATCATTCAACAACGCAAGCATCAACTTATTATTTAATGCATGACCTGACTTATAAGCATGGTAGGCGCCAATAATATTATGGCCTGATACGAAGAGGTCTCCAATCGCATCCAGTGTTTTATGTCGCACAAGTTCGTTGTTAAATCGCAGACCTTCCGGGTTCAGAACGCTATATTCATCAAGACCTATCGCATTATTCAAACTTGCCCCTAACCCAAGACCTTTTTGTTGTAGAAGTTCTACATCACGAACAAATCCAAAAGTTCTGGCATCAGCAATCTCGCCAATATAGTTTTCTTTCGACACTTCAATATTTAATCTATTGGTCTCAGCAGAAATCAAGGGATGCTTAAAATCAATCATAAAATCGATCGAGAACTTAGAGTCTGGATGCAAAAGAGCCCATTTGTCGCCATCTTTTACGGAAACCGTTTTTTTTATCAGCAGATATTTTTTTAGCGCACACTGCTCTATCAAACCAGCGTGCATTATTGAATATATGAATCCTCTGGCACTCCCATCGAGAATGGGAAGTTCTGGAGCATCGAGCTCCACCAAGAGGTTATCAAGTCCCATGCTGGACACCGCAGAGAGGAAATGTTCGATTGTTGAAACTCGAACTCCCTGAGGGTTGATAATGCTTGTTGCCAGCATAGTGTCATGAATCTGATCGGCACGGAGCTGAATATCAACAACAGGAGTTACATCTGTTCTACGGAACCGTATGCCACTATTGGCACCAGCAGGCATGATTTTCATGTTAACGGTTTTACCGCTATGCAAGCCAATACCGTTTAACTCAACAATATTCTTGATAGTTTTTTGCTTGATCATGGAGACCTCTATTTGCTCTAGCGACTAGGCAGAACGTCTGCAACAAGGCTCCATTAATGATTCCCCCTATTGCCCTGTTCATCGTCCTCGCTACTCTCGACTTGGTTCCATTAAAAACCCTAAAGTTGATATAGGGTCAAGCTTTTATACGATATACACATGAAGCATCTTGCACGAGTCGCACTGACTGACCCGAGTTAGTTACCATCATATTCCTTATGGTTGAGACCATATGGAAATCAGTGAATTAAAAATATTTATTCATCCAAAACACAAATGGTTTTAAGAAAACCTAACCCCCTTCTTGTAAAATTATTCAAGATAGTCAAGTATATTTTTTATATTGTCAATTAGGGCCACATGCAGGTCAGGGTCATCACATTCATCTGAATGGCAATAGGAAATATGTTGAAGTATAATTCTTTTTTTGAATTCGCTAACGGTGCACTCCAACTCATACACCGACCGTACGATATCAATACAAGGTTCATCATCGATTAAAAAATCCTGCATTTTATTATATTTATCAGCCAGCTCTTCTATCATAGGAATCAATACGGGGTCATTAACTAACATTGGCATATCTCTCCTCATCGTCTGAAAGTAAAGATGGACACAGCGCTGATAAATCCCAACTCCCTTGCTTACGGTACCGACCGGGAGGAAGATGAAACTTGTTTTTGAAAGCTCTCGTGAAAGTTTGTTGCGAATCAAAACCATACTGAAGAGCAATGTCCAGAACTGTTCTGGAAGTTAGTTTCAGATCGATGGCAGCGCAGGATAATCGACGAGAGCGAACATATTCACCCCGCGCAATGCCGGTCGCCTGTTTAAATAAACGTTGAAAATGCCATCGTGAATAACCAGATTTTTCAGCAATGATTTCTACTGGCAAGGTTTTATTCAATGAACATTCAACCCACTGTACAATATCTTCGACAACACTTTCAGAATATTTTTTGGTGTCCATCCGCTCCCCCTCAAACCATATTCGATAAATATGTTCAAACCAGAATACGGTCTCTGAGTCTGTCGTCCATGAAGAACTCAGAGACCCAACTCTTTATTTTCGTAATAATCTCAGGCCATTTGCCACAACCAGAAGACTGGCACCAACATCAGCAAATACAGCCATCCACATGGTTCCCATTCCCATGAGCGTGAGTACAAGGAATACGGCTTTAATACCTAGAGCGAGGCTGATATTTTGTACAAGTAAGCTGTACGTTTGTCGGGACAATTTCACAAAGGCTGGTATTTTACGCAGGTCATCATCCATTAAAGCTACATCTGCAGTTTCAATCGCCGTATCAGTACCCATTGCTCCCATAGCAAAACCGATATCAGCTGCAGCCAGAGCCGGTGCATCATTGATACCATCACCAACCATCCCAGTGATTCCAATCCGTGAATGCTCTTCAACTGCACGATGTTTATCTTCTGGCAATTGATTCCCTCGAGCCTCATCAATTCCAACCTGAGATGCGATTGCTTTAGCTGTATGTGGGTTATCACCAGTCAGCATAATAGTTTTAACGCCAAGTTCATGAAGTTGTTCAATCGCTTCACGACTGCTGTTTTTAACAGTATCAGCAACAGCGAACAGCCCAAGCACTTGCTTACCATCATTGAGTAAAATAACTGTTTTACCCTGGCTTTCCAGCCTTTGTACTGTTGCTTTAATCTCTGATGGACAATTAAAGTGTTCTTCTGTCAAACGCAGGTTTCCAAGGTAAAAATCCTTACCTGTAATTACGCCATGCACACCTCGCCCAACAATCGCTTCAAAGCTGTCAACATCCTGCTTTTTCAAATCAGCAGAAGCATTCACAATTGCCAGTGAAACAGGGTGATCAGAGTAACTAGCGAGACTAGCTGCAGTAGTACGAACTTCACGCTCGCTCCATCCATTGAATACCATTACGTCGGTTTGTACTGGTTTCCCATGGGTAATAGTTCCTGTTTTATCCAGCGCAAGGGCTTTTAGCTTACGTCCCTGCTCAAGATAAACACCGCCTTTAATGAGAATCCCTTTGCGAGCAGCTGCAGTAAGTCCACTGACAATCGTTACTGGCGTAGAAATAACCAGGGCACATGGACACGCTATGACAAGCATAACTAAAGCTTTATAGATCCACTCCTGCCATGTTCCTGCCCCAAACAATGGTGGCAATACAGCAACCGCAACAGCAATACCCATAACGACTGGGGTATAAATCTGGGAAAAGCGGTCAACAAAACGTTGTGTAGCTGCTTTGGCACCTTGCGCCTGCTCAACAGCATGAATGATTCGCGCAAGGGTTGTATTATTTGCAGCTGCAGTGACTTTATATTCAAAAGAGCCTGACTGATTTATTGTTCCAGCAAATACTGTATCGCCCGCGATTTTATCGACAGGCATACTTTCACCTGTAATTGGAGCCTGGTTAATGGTGGTTTGACCTTTGACGATTTCTCCGTCGAGACCAATTCGTTCACCTGGTTTTACCCTAACAATACTGCCCGGTTGTACGCTACTGGCGTCAACTTCCTGCCATGTTCCATCAGCTTGTTGGACCATTGCAGTTTCAGGAGTCAGGTTCATCAGTGAACCTATTGCATTTCTGGCTCTATCGAGTGATTTGGCTTCTATTAGTTCAGCAATGGTGAATAACACCATAACCATCGCCGCTTCTGGCCACTGCCCAAGGACCAAAGCCCCAGTAACGGCAATACTCATTAGTGCATTGATATTCAAGTTGCCATTGCGAATCGAAATCCAACCTTTTTGGTAGGTTGTCAGACCACAAGAAAGCACTGCTATCAAAGCCAACCCAGCTTCGAGCCAGTCAGGCATATCAGCCCAGTGCATCACTTCGGCTGCAAGAGCAGCTACGCCAGCCAGAGCTAATGGCCACCAGGGCTTTTTTTTCTCCTGGGTATTTTTCTTGCCGCTAGTATTATCCGAAACTTCTGGCTCGAATCCCAACGAGCGAATTGCAGCCATGATCGCTTCAAGCGAATCCGGTGTATGAGTTACAGTCAAAACACGCTGCATCAGGTTGAAATCAAGCTCTTTAACAGAGCTCATTCCACCCAGTTTCTTTTTGATAAGATTTTCTTCAACAGGACAATCCATCTGCATAATGCGAATTTCTGTCCGTAATCCACCAGCCACAACCTGCGAGCCCCCCAGGCTACTCAATTGTTCTGGAGCCGCGGAGCAACAATCCCCCTCATGGCCGTGATCGTGGCCTTCATGAGAATGCTCTTGCGCGGCATGATCATGGTTACATCCCTTATGATTATGCTCATCATGCGAATGCCCTTCGCCGCCATGACTATGGGCATCATGATTATGGCCTTCATGGGAATGGTCATCACTGCATTTATTGTGATTATGAGCCTTCTGATCATGTGCATGATCATTTGCTTTATGTGATTCACCAGTATTCTTAACCCGGAGTCCTGTCCCTAAATTGAACGTTTCACAGCAACTAGCCGCTTCGTCTCCTGCAGGGGTTTTGCTATTTTTTACACCACCACTCATTTTCATTTCCTCATCTGCTAACTATACTGACTATTAAAGACCCTGATCTAACTACAGGGTCAAGTGCATAAGGGGGGATGCATGAAAATTGGTGAATTGGCCCGTAAGGCGGGTTGTCCGGTGGAAACTATTCGGTACTATGAGAAAAAAGGATTACTTCAAGCTCCATTAAGAGATATTGAAAATAACTACCGCTGTTACAACAATACTCATCTGGAAAAGTTGTTATTTATCCGACGCTGCCGCTCTCTTGATATGACTCATGAGGAAATACGTGCATTGCTACTGGCAATTAATAATCGCGGTAAAGACTGTGGCCCCATTGATGCAATAATCAGTGCCCATCTCACGCATGTTCAGCATCGTATTAAAGAGCTATTAGCCCTGGAAACACAACTAAAAGAACTTAATGGCTATTGCAGCTCAGACCGGAGCGTGGACGAATGCGGGATAGTACAGAAATTGACTGCTGATGAAGAGAATGGTGATCTTCCTTTAACCGTACCAACTGACCACTTGGGGGGGGTGCATTAGTGGTGTGCGCTTATAAGTTGATTAGACTGATGGCGTAACACTAGCCCATACAGCTTTGTGCTACGCCATCATGCCCTTAAAATAAGGGGTCGGGCTTTTTCCATTTCGTTACCACGAGAACTACGTTGCACCGCCCCTTCTCTCTTACCGGGATGGCTTTTAGCATCAGCGGTCATTAATGTCTGGTATTGGGCATTCAAATCGCTCATCCCCAGCACAGCTTTTGAACAGAGCTCTGAGTGTATATGCCATTCGTTGCATATTTTCCATACGTCGCTCTAAATCATCCATATGCTCTTGTGCCAGACGTTTAACATCGGCGCTCTGGCGAGATTTGTCATTCCATAACTTGAGCAAATCGGCTATCTATTCAAGAGAAAAACCAAGGTCACGCGCACTGCGGATAAAAATCAGACGGTGGACATCATTGGGTGCATAATCACGGTAGCCTGCTTCGGTACGACCTATAGCAGGAATCAGACCAATTTGCTCGTAATAGCGAATCATCTTTGCGAAGATTCCTGATTCGTTCGATGCTTTACCAATGTTCATAACTCCCCTTTATCTTAGTGCTCAGAGTCTTCTGCCAGCGGAGTCTGGAACCGACGCAAACGAAGTGCGTTGCCCAGAACAAATACACTGGATAGCGCCATCGCGCCTGCAGCAAAGATTGGCGAAAGCAGCAATCCATAGGCAGGGTACAGCAAGCCTGCTGCTACAGGGATCAATGCGGCATTATATCCAAACGCCCAAAAAAGATTTTGCCTGATGTTACCTATTGTTGCCTTAGACAATCCAATAGCATTAGGCACACCCTGTAGGTTGCCGGACATTAAGACAACATCAGCAGATTCCACCGCTATATCGGTACCTGTACCAATTGCAAGCCCAATATCTGCCACAGCTAAAGCTGGGGCATCATTAATGCCATCACCAACATAAGCGACCTTACCGTAAGACTCCTTCAACCGACGAACTGCTTCAACTTTCCCTTCTGGCAACACTTCGGCAACCACTTCATCAATACCCAGCTGTCTCGCTATCGCATTTGCTGTATTGGCATTGTCACCTGTAATCATTGCGACTTTGAGCCCCAGTTGGTGCAATGCATTTATGGCAATCGGCGTACTTGATTTAATAGGGTCAGCGACTGCGATAATGGCTGCCAGACGTCCATCGATAGCAACATAGAGTGGAGATTTCCCTTCGTTTCCAAGGCGTATCGCAGTCTTTGAAAAATATTCGATGTCCAAGCCTAACTCACGCATAAATCGATCAGCCCCAATCTCTACGCGCTCTCCGTCTACGGTAGCCCTGACGCCCATCCCAGTAATTGAATCAAACTCAGTCAACACCGGCAGTGATATCTCTTTTCCTAGAGCGGCCTCAACGATAGCGCGGGCAATAGGATGTTCCGAACGTGATTCAACAGCGGCAACTTTTGCTAATACTAAGTCAAGCTCAAACCCTTCAGCCAACTCCAGATCTGTCATTACTGGGCGTCCCTCAGTCAAAGTGCCAGTTTTGTCTACAGCAACGACCTTGGCATCTTTAAGCAACTGCAGAGCTTCTCCCTTACGGAACAAGATCCCCATTTCTGCACCACGGCCAGTACCTACCATGATAGAGGTTGGGGTAGCCAATCCCATTGCACATGGGCAGGCAATGATCAACACAGCCACGGCATTAACCAGTGCGAAAGACAGGGCCGGTGATGGCCCAAATGTTAACCAGGCAAGGAAAGTTAACAACGCTGCCAGCATCACCACAGGAACAAACCATAATGTCACCTTATCGACCACAGCTTGTATGGGTAGTTTAGAGCCCTGGGCTTGCTCTACCATTCTGATTATTTGTGACAGCATCGTCTGACCACCAACGGCTGTTGCACGCAACCTCAATGCTCCTTTCTGGTTAACAGTCCCGCCAACCATTAAGCTTCCGGGAACTTTCTCGACGGGGATAGGCTCCCCCGTTATCATCGATTCATCGACAAAACTTGTTCCTTCGCTCACCTCACCATCAACCGGTACCCGCTCACCTGGTCGAACTTCGACAATGTCATCAAGGGCTACATCGCTGATGGGAATATCGATGACAATACCGTTACGCAGCACATGCGCCTCTTTGGCCTGCAATCCAACCAAACGCTTGATAGCCTCAGACGTTCGACCTTTAGCCCGCGCCTCCATGAATCGTCCTAAAAGAATAAGAGCGACGATTACCGCAGCTGCTTCGTAATACACATTGACGGTACCTTGAGGCAGAAGACCCGGAGCAAAGGTCGCAACCATTGAATAACCGAATGCAGCGAGAGTCCCGACGGAGACGAGAGAGTTCATGTCTGGGCCAAGTCTTAATAACGCGGGAAAACCTTTCACGTAAAAGCGCCGTCCCGGAATAGCCAGCACCAGCAATGTTAACACAAACTGGAGATACCAGCTTTCCTGGAGCCCAATGGTATCCATTATCCATTGATGCATTCCCGGTATCACATGCGACCCCATTTCCAGAATAAATACTGGTAACGCAAGTACAGTCGCCAAAAATAAATCTTTCTTCAACGCAGCCTTTTCAATATCTTTTTTTTCTGCAGTATCATCATTATTCTGGCTTTGGTTATCAACCAGGCTGGCTTCATAACCGATTTTTTCGATAGCAGTTATGAGGTCATCAGCTCCAGCGGTTCCACGAACAGTGGCTCTTTCAGTCGCTAAATTAACAGTGGCTTCTTTTACACCTTTAACCGCTCGGAGCGACTTTTCGACACGCCCTACGCATGATGCACATGTCATGCCCTGAACTGATAACTCTACAGAAGCTTGGGGAACCTCATAGCCGACCTTTTCAACTGCTTCAACCAACGCCATACGATTAACTAATGTATTTAGGCGGATATCTGCACGCTCAGTTGCAAGGTTAACGCTTACGCTTTGTACACCTTCAACCTTAGCCAGAGCGGCTTCAACTCGTCCAACGCAGCTTGCACAAGTCATTCCCTCAATGGGCAAACTGACTTGAGTTTCACCATCATTAGAATGCTGTTTTTTTTGAATGCTCATGATGTATTTCTCATCGTTATGTTCAGATAAAGAACAACCTTAAGGCTTACCATCGTGGGAAGGTCAAGCGCATTATTTTGAACATGCCGATACCGTGGAAGAAATCGTCATAAAATCCTTTACATGAACACATGTTCATGTGTCAGAGTATCGATAAAACCCAGCTTTTTGCTGCAATGTAGTTCACTTAAGCGGAGCTGCCTTGCGATTAACTGGATATCGGGTCTTTGATATTTTTACCGCCCTAGGCCTATTTGGCTTAGGGCGTTTGTCTATAAAAAGGATGGATAAGTCTCCTCGCAGACTTTTTAGACGCTTTGCCGTATTACCGGGAGACACCTCTTTGCACATGACCTTTGTTGACTCGCGATAAACTGACAAGCGTACTTAAAACTGATTTCATTGGGCATTCGACCATGCTCTACTGTCGCTTGACTGGCCTCTCGTCTCACCAAGTTATAACCAAGTAAAAGCCCCCCATAGTTCTTGATAGACAAGCTCCACCGTCTTACTCCTCAGTACTAAAGCGTTGTGTTGCATCGAACTTTTTATGTCTCGATACCCCAACTCAATTTACCATCTCTCATGGTAAAGCTCAGCGACCAATTCTCCGTCGTACTCTTCCCTCGGCAAAGACGTAAACACGGTTTTGTGCTTACCTTGTACTTGATATGTAACGGCTCTGACTTGCCATTTTTCAGGTAGGTTAGGATTTTTCTTGCGTGCCTGTGGTGAGACGTTCATTTCTACCAACATGTCGTCGCTCTCCTCATCGTCCAGAAGGATGTATTTAACCCCTTTCTTAGCAGGCAACAAACAGACCAGTTACCGCGAGTGAAATAGCGCAGTTAACTCAATAGGCATTCACTTTGCGACGCAACATGTTGAGCTTATCAACCTGGCGTCGAATATCACTGAAGAATTCTTCTTTCTCCATGGCCAGCGCTAGCTCCCATTCTTTGGCCAAACCTTGGCAGTCCAAAAATGCGTATCTCAGCTTCGTCTTTGAAATACGCAGCCCCTTGCTAAAGACCACGCGTTTGCCTCGTTGACCGTGAAAACTGTTGATGTACCACTCAATGCCAAAGCCATACTTAAAGTCTCTGATACGGACACCAAGCAGCCCCCAATCTTTAAAGGGCGCATTCTCGCGAACCTTGTAATGGGTAACCCAAAAGTCATCAACTTCAGTTCGTGCCAGTGCTTTTAGCCTGTCCGTTTCTTGCTGAAGTAAATCTGATACCTCTGCTTTCCATTGTTCATTGACGATTTCTACCAAACCAATTTCCCCATCCAATTAACCCCAAAAGCCAAAACCACTATCCGTTTGGCTTTTGGATCGAAACGCCAAACGTAAAACTGCCGTAACAATCACTGTTTGGCGTCTCGATATAAATCAACTCGCGCAATCCCATACCTGACAAGGGATACAGGCCGATTTCACTTAAAAACGCCTAAAAAGACGTATTGCCATGAAAATACAAACCGTTTGGCAAGTTCAGGCCAGAATGCAAACAACGTTTGGCGTCTCGATTTTTTTGGCTAGGTTATCCGCCGCCAAACAGAGCCTATTCTCATACTTTTGCGAAAATGCAATAGGCAGATAGATGAAAGGATTTGTCACCTTTCTGCCCACCGCCAGTGCGCCGAATCCTGATAATGACATTTGAGTGAACCGCCAGAGCACTTGGAAAAGCCCAAGCGTGACCAGTGCGGTTGATTGAAAACCGTTAGAGCACTTTGAGTGCACAGGAGATAAGTATGTTTGTACTAGGCGTAGATATCGGTTACTCAAACCTGAAGCTGGCAATTGGCCAAGCAGGCAGTGAACCGAAAACCATTATTCTGCCTGCGGGTGCCGGTCCTGCGGATCGTATGCCGGAGCGTATCGGTGGAGGCGATGATGAAACTTGTTTGTATGTGTTTGTCGATAATGAGCGTTGGGCCGCTGGTGTGCCTGCTGGACGCCTTCAAGGCTGGGAACGAGAGCTCCACCCGGAATATCCGACCACAAAAACCTATAAGGCGCTTTTTCATGCCGCCTTGTTAATGGCTGAAACAGAATCCATCGATTTGGTTGTCACTGGATTACCGGTTTCCCAGTTTCATGAACCACAACGCAAGTCTGGCCTTGTGCAGCGTTTAAAAGGTGTCCATCAAGTGACACCAAAGCGCAGCATCACCGTTCATGACGTCAAAGTGCTGCCGCAGCCTGCCGGTGCCTATATGGATCTGGTTCAAACGGGTGGTGATCTGGGCTTGATTGAAGAAGGTCGTGTCGTCGTAATCGATCCCGGCTTCTTTTCTGTTGACTGGGTTGCCCTTGAGGCCGGAGAAATTCGCTACAG
>TARA_B110000196_G_scaffold54326_1_pt1 | contig 17349 bp, 9 predicted proteins | sample TARA_B110000196 | Tara Oceans TARA_B110000196 (sample SAMEA4397072) | marine metagenome | biome: Polar Biome; feature: [MES] marine water layer (ENVO:01000295) within the mesopelagic zone...; material: water (ENVO:00002006), including particulate matter (ENVO:01000060) such as...... | reverse complement strand
TCATAACTATGCAAGCAAAAATTTCTGTAATCGATCAAGCTGTGATGTCAGGAAGCCAGGAGGACCTGACAGTGCAAAGGGCAGTAGAAACACCCCGGCTAGAGCGAGAAGACCTGACCGAAGATCTACGGAACGTCAAAATAACAATTCTAGAAGTAGTAGGCCACCATCAAATCGGCAAAGTACAGGTAGGTCAGGAAATCGACAAAGCACAAGTAGGCCAGGAAATGGAAGAGGTCCTAGTAGAGGACGAAGCGATAAGAAGTTCAATTCTCGAAGATAATTTAGGATTAAAACGAACTCTACGTACCCGAGGTTTAATTTCTTAGAACTGTTACCGCTGCTTATGGCGAAGAGTGCGGAAATGATTTGGCTCGATGCCCTCGATCACAGAGATAAAGGTGACTTTGATTCTGCAATAGAAGCGGCTAAAGATGTAGTACACATTGACGAAACACATTCAGATGCTTGGATGGGTATTGCTACATGGTCATTACCCCCCCCAACTAGAGGTAAACAAGTTCATCCAACGCTTGAGCAATCGGCTAAATCTATGTCCGCATTAAGAAAAGTTTTACTTATTGAACCTAAAAATATTGAAGCATGGAAAATAGGAGGTTGGCTATTAGCCGATAACCTAGGTATGCTTGAAGATGCATTGCAATGGTGGGAAGAATATAGAAATGAATATCCAAATGATGTGACCCCTGTCATTGAACAAATATCTATATTAGTTAGACTGGGGTTATATGAAGAATGTGCAGAAAGATTAATCGAATTATATGATGAAGATATGGATGCCCCATCTAACCAACAGGCGATGAGAATGGATGGAGTAAGAAAAATGGTCGAGAGAGCGGCTAAAATGGAAAAAGAAGAGATATTTAGACCTCAAAACCCTGAACATCCAAGATGGGAAGTCATTGAAAGAATGAAGAAAGTAAAACCACTAACATCAACATTTTGGCTAATTGCATTTATAGCTCCTATCGTATTCATATTGGGAAGTATAGCAATGACTTTTTTAGGTGGTTCATTATTTGGTTTCATACTCGTATTCTTATTAATTCTCGGATCATTTGGAATTCTTACAAGGGCTTCAATGGGATTATTGCAAAAAAGAAATCGTCACGCATTAGATGTAGATAGAGCAATAGATTACGAAACTTCATCTGGTAAATTATGTATTCCTGATTCAATTCGCGGTAGCATTGTTTACAACTCAATGCTAAAAAATCGGAGTAATACAGTAATTGAAAGATTAGATCTATTAGTAGAAGCTAATGAAAAGATAAATCCTCAATTTATGTTAAGATTACCAGAATGGTATAAGGAAAAAGCACCTTCAATAATTGAAAATGAAGGAAATGAAAATGAGTTGCAATCTTTATCCTAGGTTCCAGCGCTGTAATCTGTAGAATAATTAACTTGTTCTTCAGTAAGTTCATCAATAGTTATTCCAGTCGTGGAAAGTTTAAGAGAAGCTAAATCACGATCTTGTTTGGTTGTAATGTCGTATACAGTGTTAGAATATGATGGGCCTTCTTTCGCGAGTCTACATAATGCAAGAAATTGGTTCGCAAAGGACATATCCATTACTTCACTGGGGTGTCCTTCTGCTGCTGCAAGATTTACAAGACGACCACGTGCAAGTAGGTATACAGTTCGACCATCATGTAATATGAACGCTTCATTATTTTCACGTATTGTGAATATTTCTGTAGATCTTTGTTCTAAATCAGGGATATTAATTTCACAATCATAATGTCCAGTATTACTAATAATTGCCCCTTCCTTCATTATGTCTATATGCCTACCAACAATGACGTCTTTCATGCCTGTTGCAGTACAAAATATATCGCCTAAAGAAGCAGCATCGTCCATTTTCATGACTCTAAAACCATCCATAATAGCCTTTAGAGCACATATTGGATCTATCTCTGTAATGATGACATTTGCGCCTAATCCTCGTGCCCTATTAGCCAAACCACGTCCACAATGGCCGTATCCGGCGATAACAAACACCTTACCTGCGAGGAGAACGCTAGTTGCCCTTATGATACCATCAATTGTTGATTGACCAGTACCATGAACATTATCAAAATCCCATTTAGTTTCTGCATCATTAACGGCTATAACTGGATATAATAACTCACCAGCATCAGCCATTGCTCTAAGTCTGTGGACACCAGTTGTTGTTTCTTCGGTACCTCCAATAATTCCACTAGATAATTCGGGGAATTTACTATGTACTCTATAGATTAAATCTGCACCATCATCAAGAGTCAAAGTAGGTTTGAAATCTAAGGTTCTATCAATACATTCGTAAAAACCATCATTATTTTGGCCATACCAGGCATGAACTCCATATCCTTCTCTCGCTAACCACGCAGCAACATCATCCTGAGTTGACAAAGGGTTGCACCCTGACCAAGAAACTTCAGCACCTGCTGCAACAATTATTTCAATCAATATTGCTGTTTCTTTAGTCACATGAAGGCAACCAGAAACTCTCTGTCCAGCAAGTGGTTTATCTATTTCTGCTTGAGCTTTTAGTGCAGCTAGAGCAGGCATTCTACTTCTTGCCCAGGCAACTCTTTTTTCTCCTGCATCTGCAAGAGAAATGTCTGCCACAGTGTAAGGTCCTGATGTATCCATGTTTCCAAGGCGTTCGCAACTCATTATTCAAGGTACGTTTTAAGGCACCCTAAATTAAATCAGTACGCTAATTGCCGCCTTTTTGTTGAGCGTAATAAGAAGCATAGTACTGCTCAGCGTATTGCCTTGCAGTTTGCTCATCATACCCGGATGCAACCATCTGTTGGACATATGCTTCGACCGGGTCCATTTGTTCAACACCGCCGAATTGTTCGACTACATCTGCACTAGAGTCTTTACCACCTCGATTTCTAGCCACGAGAGTAACACCAACGATTGCTAATATAGCTGTTAAGCCAACAACTCCAATGACAATTGGGTTAATGCCTGCATTTTCAGTACTACCACATCCTGAGGAAGTGGGATCAAGATCACAAACATCCTTAGGTAGCAGATTAATGACAATTTCATCAGTTAACAAATACCTGCTTCCATCCGCTTCAGTAATTCTGAAGTAAAGCGTTGCACTAACACCACTGGTAGAATATAGTTCAGAGATATCCAAAGTCATTGAAAAACCTGCACCATCACCTAAATTATTCGATACATTGTATTTCCCAATAGATTTTTGAGTTATCTTTTGAGTAGGTGTATAATCTAAAATTAGGGGATCTAATGAAACTTCAATCATCACATCACTATTTTCAGCACCGCCTAAAATATTACCTACAATTGTCACTGCATCACCTTGTTGAGAATCGCTAGGCCGAGGTGCTTGGAATGACCATACAGGTTCTGCATCACCATCATCTTCACCGACTATTATGAAATACATACGATACTTATTTTGAGTCTGTTTACCAGCCTTATCATATACGACTAATTCTACACGAACATCTTTCTCAATCGATGAACTAGCAGTGATATTTCTAAAGGTATAACTCCATTCATCAGTAACTGCAGCGGGATTTTGCCAAACGTGCTGTTCATCATTAAATTCGCCTACTGGCATATCATTGATTACTCTCCATTCATACAACGCGATTCCTGACTCTCCTTCTGGAGCATCTGGATCAGTACTGTTTTCACCTGTGAATTTGATTGTAGTTTCACCAGTTTCAGACAGTCTGACTCTGTAAACAGGCCATTCAACACCTGCTATCGGTTTTGTACCAGCTGGAGTAATGAACTCAGAAGTAAGAGGGTCATGGACGATTGAAGCATCGGAAATCGGATAGAAATCATCAGCAAGAGTATCGTTAGTAATTAAGCGAATATAAGTAATCCGAGTATGACCTTCATCATCATGAAGATAGAGAGTTAGTAACCACTCAGCACCAATTCTACAAGGTTCTTCAACACCTGCTGCGCAGAAGGAACCCATAGTAGGTATAGATGGATTCATTTGATTCGTATGGCTAACTATACCAGCATCAAGAATCGCACCGTCCCATCCAGTAACTGAATCATTATTTCCTGATTCAAGATCCCAATCAGCAGTCAAGCCAGGGATATCTGAGATGTAATTGAATTCTAAATCCGCATTACTCTTAATATATTTATCACGATATGCTCCTGTTGTTGGATTTAGATCTACTGACTCACCATTGATTATTAGTTCGAAATCAGTACCTGCGATACCGAACTCCATAGGGTAAGGAGTTAGATGATAAGAAAGCATATTTGATAACAATGGAATATTTTCTCCTCCATAAGGCTCAGACACACTAGGATTTTCTACGTCAACGGTCGTGACAATCAAACCTCCAGCCCCTTTGTTACAAAGAGACATTAGAGAGTGACCTTGGTCTGTATCTCTCAAAAGAGTATGGAAAGTACCTCCAGTCACACTAATTCTACCTCCGCAAGTAGCAGGTATCTGATGAGCCTGAACTTGAGATGCAACATCTATTCCAGCACTTGCAACATATCCTCCAGCATGAATTCCTGAGAATGTCACCTTGTCAATACCTAACAATATTGGATGGTATGGGTCATCAATTGAAAGATCTTCATAATTAATCCTATTATCAGTAGAGAAATTATATTGATTTCTATCTTTAATAGCCATATCAAAAATTAATTTACCCGGGTCATATTCATTCTGATATGGACCTAAGTGCATTTGAACTGTACCACCATAAAGCATGAAGTTCTCTAATACATCTACAACGCTTAGACCGTCACTTTCTCTAGTAGTATCCATTATCTCATAATAATTCCCGTAAACTACGTTATAGTCAGTTTGCCAAGGGAGTAATACCTTATTGTAATGTTCAATCCAATCAGGAGTTGCATAAGTATCCCAATCGCTAACTCTCAGTTGAGTGTAGGTCAGATTCATCGCATTAAGATCTTTCTTAACTTGCTGAAGACGGTTTTGGTCAGTAGGATTAGACAATATTGCAACATCAACCTGATCAACGAATTGTATTACGAAGAATCTTTCATTACCAGAACTATTCCCATCATCTGTGAAAGTAGCAAAGAAACTGATGTTGTAAGTATGCCCATCATACCATGATGAATAAGGTGCAGACCAATTAGCCCATGATCGTTCGTGCGGAACTAAATCAAATGGACCATTATCTGAATATTCTTCATAGACAATTTGTCCAGTATCTTCATCTAAAATCCTCATTGCCAGTTGGTATTCAGCTTCTATAACTCCATTTAGTAATGGTAAAACAAAGTCATGAGAAGACGCTCCATAAACACCTTGTTGGTTTTTATTTGTAGTATATACACATGCATAAGTAATATCAGTAGTACAATCAAGAATATCTGGTTGCATTAAAGTAATATCTGCACTAGCAATACTGAACATTATGGTAGTGAAGTTATTTGCCAAAGTTACTTCAGACTGATTGTACCATGTATCTAGGGGATCTGTATTATCGAATAAAGTTCTAACATCAATTCTGTAAATCCCACTCTGGAAATCATGATTAGCTATTGTAATAATTTGTTTTTCTGATGCATCCATGCCATTCACATCAACAGTGTAAAGACCATCCTCCTCAAAAGTAAATTCTTCAATCCTTATGTTGTCTATAGCAAATCCTGCAGAACCAGCATTACCATTTACACCATCTTCATTGGATAAAAATCTCCAAGTTAAACTAACATCAGAACCAGAAAGTGAAGTACACTCCTCTTGCCATTCGAAAGTATTCTCACTTGATTGATTTTGTAAGAAAATATTAGACATATCGACAGTTACTGATTTAACAATCTGTTCAGAATCAAACCAAACGACTGAATCATATTTATCGGAGAAATCTCCGAAATACTCTACTTCATCATATCCATTATTATCGAAATCTTCACAAGTATCGAAAGGACGAGGCCCGTTTTCATTAAGATCTGTCCAACTACCAAATATTATACCATTGAAATTTTCTCCATTCTTTGTCCATGAAACTTCTAATTGAGCAGCATCTCTAATTGCAAGAATATTTCCATTACTGTCTTTCAAGTAATCACCTTCAGCATAATAGTCAAATGTCAAGTATGTGAAATCTGCACCATCCGCACCAACAGGGATATCAGAAATTGTTAGAGTTTCATTCCAATTGTCACCATAACCAGTATCAGGATGACCCAACCAATATGCATGATTATTGAATACTCCTTGATTTTGAGGTAACATACCATTGGAACCACTAGAATCATCAATACGGCTGCCATTCTCGTTACCATCATCTTCCCAAATTTGATCTTCAGAGTTACCAAAGGAGAAATCCTCAATAGCAACTAAGTCAGGAAGTGCATTACGAACTTTAGCTTCAATTTGGAAGTCAGTAACAGTATTGCCGTAATTCTGAACCTTAACATTAATATCCCTCGTACCTGATGCATACCTAACACCATTTTCTAAATCAATCCAAGGTTCTTCAGCGACTCCAGGGTCGTAAAGATTATTCACAGTTAACTGGAACCTTACTTCATCATTTGTGGTATCTAAATTTTGGAAACCGGTAGGGTTTTCTAGAACTGTTGAGATATAATAGGTTTTATTATCAATGAAATCCGATGTAAGTGACACTTCACGTGTGGCACCAGCACCCAAGTTTGTAAAGGATAATTCTTGACTTACTAATTCTTCAGTTCCGAAATTAACATCTACTTTCCTGATAGATATATTATCGAAAGCAAAACCATCCAAGCCGCTATTTGCGGATGCACCATCAGGGCCTACTGACCCCACAAGTCCACTTCTAAATCTAAACCGAATATCGATAATTTCGCCAGCATAAGGTGTTAAATCAATAGAATTAATCTTTTCAGGGTCTTCAGATATAGTACCGTCTTCTGTGAAATTCAACCAACCAGTAGCCGTTTCAGTGGCTACATTACCATTGTAGGTATTGTATTCAGGATCAACTCCCTGATAATATATACGGTAATATCTGTCATTATCCCATCCACCTGCAAAGAATACTTGTTCCCATCCTTTACCATCACTCCAAACTTCTATACTGCAAGAATCTTCATACAACCAACGTTCAACTACATCAAATTGTTCGGCTAGATAAAGTTGGAAGTATGATGTACTACACATTGCCCACATGTCAAGATACGCAGCATCTGCACCTGATAAATCAACATTCTGAAGAATTATTGCCTCGTCTTGATGATTGTAATATCCTGAATCTGATTCATTAGTTCCCTCATAATCAAGACCTGCCCAGTAGTAATCTGTCGGATTTGAATCTGCTTCGTACCATGAAGCATTTTGCTCCACTGTGGAATTTGTTTCTTCATGCCAAGAGGATTGTCCTTCACCATATTCTCCAGTGTAAGAGTATTTTGCCCAATTACAAGCATTGCAAGCAGATTTATCTTCATTACCATCAAAGTCATTGGCATATACAATTGTATCAGTGCCACCTAATACTTCTTTGACTTCTAAATCGACGTCAATACTACCTGAAATTGGATTTAATCCAGTATTCTTAATTGTAACATTAACGTATCTATTACCTTCACCGAGTTGAGCAGCTCCAGTTGCTGGATTATATGACGCAGGGGCGACGCTGACATCTGTGATACCTAAATCCTGATTATCAAGAGATAATACTGAAAGGAAATCTCCCGCACCTGGCCAGCCTTGAGTATCAAGCCACATTGCATTATTAGAGAACCTGTAAGCGTAATCACGCTGACCGATTACAATCTCAAAGGCACTATCATCCCCGCCCTGTAATTGACCGGGTTGAGCCATTGTAGGCCTTCTACCCACATCAAAAGACAATGCTGGAAGATATCCTGGACCATTAGGGTTCGCAAGGATTATTTCTACTGAGTTGATCTCTCTCAGATTATCGAGTAAAAGGAAAGTTTGATTCTGAGAAGTTGAATCTTGGATCCGCGTAAGAGTCAATTCGGTAGGGACGAAAAAGTCATATTCACCATCATTATTAACATCTTCAATTGTAATTGATGCACCCTTAAAGTCACCTAAATATGCATAATTCTGAGTTGTCCAAGAAGTCCCTGAACCAAAGGCATATGATATATTTCCAGTCAGGCCATCGATAGCAGCGATTAAATCGATTTCACCATCATCATTAGTATCTTTAATGTCAATTCCATATAGTGGTTCATTATGCTCCGCATCAAGTTTGAAATTATGAACACCTTGTCCTCCGGTCATTGGATTTGGAAATTGCCCTGTAAGACAATCATATTCAAGGACGGTCATATTATCATAATGCCCGACTGATATTCCCACACCTGTATTGAATGGAGGAGTTCTAAGCAACCAAATATCAAGATCTTCACAATCACCAATACCTCCACCACCTGGTAATCCACCTCCGGTCACGGTTTCTCCATAATGACCAAGCATCATATCTGTGTAAAGTCCATTAGTTAGAGGCACTGCAAGCGTTTGTTGAGAAGTCAATAAAGTTGGGTCCGGACCTTTGTATACCTGAATATATTGATTTGTAGCAGTACTATCTGTAACTACCATAACAATGTCGGCATTACCGTCTCCATCAATATCAGCTACCTCCATATCTGCAAGATAAGGATTTGATATTGTGATTTCAGAATCGCTCCAAGTATTTACTCTTTCAGAACAATCACCCCAAAGGACTGTGAGATTTCCGGGCCGTACAAATGACTCTCCAACAAATCTAATATTTTGTTGATAGTATACAAGATCGTTCACACCGTCACCATCGATATCTGCAACTTCAACACGAGTTCCATCGGCTGTATCGACGAAACCTGCTCTCCTTGAATCATTGTTCGATATGAATACATCTTGCCTATCGGCAAAAGTTCCAGTGCCTTCATCGTCATTGTATAGTACAGTGATGAATAGCCCCATGGTACTAGCAGAAGCAATATCATTATGCCCATCACAATTGAGATCACCTATCGAAATATAGGATGGATCTCTTTGGACTGCATACTGCGTAATATGAGATGCAGAGACTGCAGGAACTAGCGATAATAATATCGAACTTAGCATCAATGTCACAAGTAGTACGGCTTTCCGACTCTTCGCGGCTTGATTAGGAGCGTTCTTTGTAGTATACAGCATACTCCTTCGGAGTTTCTTTCCATTCTTAGCACTTATCACCGCTTGATTCCTTTTTTGATATCTAATACTGGCTTTATCAAAATAATATTCGTCCGACATTAGGCTAAAAATGGCTATTTATATCAAAATGTAAAGACAAAAAAAAGGGTATTGAAAAACTAACAAAATGTAATTAATATTGAATAGAATTAATATTTAAATTAATACTCTAATTAATTACTAAGGTTTCTAATTGACTACTCAATTTTTCCCATAAGTCGTCTATTTCAGTATTGCTCATATCTGTCCAACAACGCTAATGCATATATACAATAGTTTAGCATTCAAAAACAAATTTATCAAATTCAATTACATTATTGGGAGATTAACCAACTAGGATTTGGCGCGTATTCAACTTCAGCACCACCATATATTAACTCTAATCTGCCCATGATCCATAATCGATTGAGGAATAATTCCAACTCTGGTCCCTCCCTATTCATTTGCTCACCTATTAGTTCTTCAATAGCACTCAGGGGAAGGGATGTTTGACCATGTTCACGGACGACAAGTGTCAATAATATCTGTAACCAAGCTTCTGCCATAGGATCTCCTGATAGATTATTAGATAATGGTTCAGGAGTATCTATTGACTCAAGGAACTCCCTGATATATTCTAACTGAGGTTCAGTTCTAGAAGGCCCATCAAGTTCTGAAATCTTATTTTTAAAATCAAGATCTCCAATCCGACGAACTACTGCAGGAATACTAGTAGGGTCAGGAGTAGGTCCTGGTAATTTATTTTCTTCCTGAAGAGTTTCTGATAATTCGCCATCATAACCCATGGCTGATTGTGATTCAGATTCTTGCCCACCTATAATTCTAGTATTAAGTGGTTGAATAAAACCAACTCTCCCTTGTAATCCCAACTCTTCACGTAAAGACTCAACTACGTCAGAATCACCCTGAATAATGACATCTATGCCATCTTCAGGTGATTGAAATCTGAATCGAACAGTACTTCTCATCTGCATACTCAATTCTCCTCTACATTGCTTACAGGTAAAACATCATGTTTCAACATCACTCTTTTGCCAGATTACGTAAAACCGTTTGTAATATACCACCATTGTTGTAATAATCAACCTCTACTGGTGTATCTAAACGTACTACTGCGCTGAAATTAATAGATTCTCCATTCGTTCTTTTGACTTCAACATTTATTGTTGATAGAGGTATCAATTCTTCATCAGCAGGAATGTTGAAACTTTCAGTACCATCTAAGCCAAGAGTCTCGGCATCAACACCATCCATGAATGTTAAAGGAAGAACACCCATACCTACAAGATTTGAACGATGTATACGCTCAAATGAGGTTGCAATAACTGCCTTAACTCCCAGTAAAAGTGTACCTTTTGCAGCCCAATCTCTACTACTACCAGTCCCATACTCAGATCCGGCTAATACAACTAAATCAGTACCATCTGATTGATATCTCTGACTCGCTTCATAGATTGAAATCACATCACCTGTTGGGAAATGAGTAGTCCAGCCTCCTTCCGTATTTGCAGCAACTTGATTTTTGATCCGGATATTAGCAAAAGTCCCTCTCATCATGACTTCATGATTACCTCTACGACTGCCGAATGAATTGAAATCTCTCGGTTCTACACCATTTTCAACTAAATATTGGCCTGCGGGACCATGATGAGGAAATGCTCCAGCAGGAGATATATGATCTGTAGTGACAGAATCCCCTAACTTTAGCAACACTCGAGCATCTTTAATCGGTTTAATAGGTGAAGGTTCACCTTTAATGCCTTCAAAAAATGAGGGTAAGCGGATATAAGTCGAGTCAATATCCCAAGGGTACAAAGCAGATGATTGAGTAGGTATTGAATCCCATCTTGGTTCTTCTAAAACATCAGAATACCTTTTCCTAAACATTTCTGGAGTCAAGGAATTAGTTAGCGTCTCACTAATTTCTTCATCAGTGGGCCAAATATCTGAAAGCATGATAGGTTCATCTTCAGAATCGTATCCTATAGGATCAGTTTGCAAATTAATGTTCAAAGTCCCTGCTAATGCGTAAGCAACAACCAATGGAGGGCTTGCAAGATAGTTCGCTTTGATCTTTTGATGAATACGGCCTTCAAAATTACGATTACCTGAGAGTACACTACCGACGATAAGATCTGCTTCATCAATTGCATTTTCGATATCCTCATCAAGAGGACCAGAATTGCCAATACAAGTCGTACAACCATAGCCAACTACATTGAATCCTAGAGCAGATAAATCTTCAGTTAACCCTGCTGCATCAAAATATTCAGTCACAACTCGACTACCAGGTGCTAAACTAGGTCTAACCCATGGCTTGATCTCAAGTCCTTTTCTTCGAGCATTTCTAGCTAACAAACCAGCAGCCAACATAACGCTTGGATTACTAGTATTCGTACAACTTGTTATTGCTGCAATAACAATATCCCCATGTTGTAGTTCTATATCTCTAGACTCAATATAATATGAATCATCATTATTAATTGGGTCAATACCATGCCCTTTATGACCGGATGGCGAATTTAGACATTCAGCCCAATGTGTTTTCATATTCGATAAATCAACGCGATCTTGAGGTCTTTTGGGACCTGCTAGAGCGGGTTCAACTGTACTCAAATCTAGTGAAATTGAAGAAGTGAAATTAGGAACTGGAGTATTATCGGTATGAAATAATCCTTGAGCACTTAGATACCTCTTAACATTCTCAATGTGAGAACTATCTCTACCTGAAAGATGCATATAATCAAGAGTTGTTTGGTCGACCGGAAAGAAACCACAAGTCGCCCCATACTCAGGAGCCATGTTGGCAATAGTAGCTCTATCTGGAAGGCTAAGATTAGCCATACCAGATCCATAAAATTCCACAAATTTAGATACCACTCCGTGATTTCTGAGTATCTCTACAATTCTCAAAGTCATATCTGTAGCAGTCACACCTGCGCCTAATGAACCAGTTAACTCAAAGCCTACCACTTCAGGTAAAAGCATGTAGATAGGTTGGCCAAGCATTACTGCTTCGGCTTCTATTCCACCTACACCCCATCCCAAAACTCCAAGACCGTTAATCATAGTAGTATGAGAATCTGTACCAACGAGAGAATCTGGTATCCATAAATCATTTTCTAAACGAGCGACACTTGCGATCCACTCAAGATTTACTTGATGTACAATCCCTCTACCTGGAGGTACTGCACGGAAGTTATCAAGACTCATTTGCCCCCACTTAAGAAACTTATACCTCTCCATATTACGCTTGTATTCAATCTCAAGATTTTTCTCTCTAGCATCGGCGAATAATCCTGAAACATCGACTTGTACCGAATGATCTATTACTAAATCAACTGGAACTTGAGGATTAACTTTCTCAGGGTCTCCACCTAATTCTACCATTGCGTCTCTGAGTGCAGCAATATCGACCACAGCCGGTACACCTGTGAAATCTTGAAGAATCACTCTACTAGGATTGAATGGTATTTCTTCAGGCTTCATTGTAGGAGACCAAGCGGCTATTCTCTCGACATCGTCTTTTGTTACAAGAAAACCATCGCATTTTCTAAGTGCTGATTCCAATAATATTCTAATTGTAAATGGGAGTTCATCTAATTTGCAAAGTCCTTGCTCTTCGAGTTTTTTAAGAGACATAAATGAGGCTTTATCGCCAGAATGCGTCTCAAATAATGACTTCGCAGAATACAAATCTTCGGCAACCATGTTAATAGCCGCTAAGATACAGCACAAGAATATGTCTAATCAATGACTTCAAGATAATGATAAAATCAGGATATAGAAACTGAAAGAAGTCGAACTTCATATAATGGTGTATCATTACCATCTTGTGTATCTACTTCACTGATGTCCGTAACTAAACTAAGTCCACTTGATACTTTACCAAATACGGTATGAACGCCATCAAGATGATCTGGATTGCTATCTTCTGGAACTATGAAGAATTGACTTCCTCCTGTATTTGCAGCACTTGTCTTAGCCATAGATAAAACACCAGGTTGATGAGTTAACCCATTATTTGCTTCATCGCCTACCGTCCAAGATTTAGGAGAACAAGAATCAGAGTTTCCTTCTGCATTACCGTCGCAATACCCATACCAATTATGTGCATAGCCACCAGTTCCAGTTCCAGATTCAAAATCCCCCCCTTGTATCATAAAATTATCGATTATTCTATGGTATACAGTGGCATCATAATTTCCGCTATTAGAATGATCAATGAAGTTCTCAACATGATTTGGAGCATCGTCAGAATACAAATCGATAACAATAGTTGCGGTAGTTCTAGAATCTTCGTCCATTCCATTAGGAACATAAGATATTTTCATTGTAGCCTGAGTACCTGAAACTGGTTGCTCATCCCAAAAATCTGCTAGAACCTTAACGGAAGATAAGAGTAGTAATGATGCGACCAAAATTACCAACAATCCTAATGGAGTTGGACTACCATTATCTAAGACTTGGAAAGATTGGCCAATGGAAATTCCTTCTTGATCCATTATAGATGTGAGCTTACCTCTCTCTCGAAGAGTTTCTTTTGATTTAGAGTCAAGTTTTAGAGCATTAGAATAATTCTTGTATGCACGTTTCAAATGCGCCTTTCTGGAACCTGAATCTAGGTCTGCTAAAATCACATAAACATTAGCTGCTTTAGACATTGTTTTTGCTCTCTGTACATCGTTTTGACAAGAATCCCAAGCAACAGAACGAAGTATCTCTAATGCCTTATTTGGATTGTCATGGTAGGCAAGTTCAGTATTCGCATCATCCCAAGCATTCTGCAGTTTTTCGGAGACTGACATAGCACCTCGGAGAGTAATCTAATAAAAAACTACAACGGAGGTTGTTTTATCAATTAAGTCGAGAAATTACGGATTGGTCAACGGCAATGCATAAGACCGGCCTGCTATGGCAGATGACTCACGCAAGCACCTAACGGGCGACTGTACCAATGGAGAATGTGAAGTAATGACCACTCGAGTTAATGATTTTACCATCAATATAGCAACAGCAAATGGGACTGGTTCTCAATCCGCAAATCTAATAATATTACATTCAATGTATGAAATGGGTGTCCCAGTAAGTGGTAAGAATTTATTTCCAAGCAATATTTCTGGGTTACCAACTTGGTTCATAATAAGAGCGAGTGATGCAGGATACCAGGCACCTGGTGACTATACACATATTCAGATAATGATGAATAAAGACACATGGGAAAAAGATATGAATAATCTAGAACCAGGGACTGTAATTATTTACAATCAAGATGCAAAATTACCAGTTGATAGGGATGATTGCATCGCTCTCCCAATGCCGATGACTAAAATGGCGCGGTCAATAAGTCCTAAGATGGCTAAAATAATAGCAAACATGTACTATGTTGGAGCGCTAGCACATATATTGAAAATTGATGATAAGGCAATAAAAGTAGCAGTTTCTCTTCAATTCGCGGGTAAAGAAAAGGCAATAGAATGGAATTTACAGGCAATTGCAGAAGGTAAAGCATATGCTGAAGAAAATTGGGATTATGAGTCAGAATACCTTGTAGAAGCAAGAGATAAAGATCCAAATACATTCCTCATCGAAGGAAATGAAGCGACTGCTTTAGGAGCAATATATGGAGGTATTAATATGCTATCTTGGTACCCAATTACACCATCATCAGGAGTTGCAGAATCTGTAATCAATTGGATTCCAGAATTGCGCGAAGCAGAAGATGGTGGTACGACATGTGCAGTAGTACAAGCGGAAGATGAATTAGCTGCCGCAGGTATGGTACTAGGTGCCGGATGGGCAGGAGGACGCGGTATGACCTGCACTAGTGGCCCTGGTATTTCTTTAATGTCTGAATTCATTGGACTATTTTACTTCTCAGAAGTTCCGGGTGTAATATGGGACATCAATAGAGTGGGGCCATCAACTGGACTACCTACAAGAACTCAACAAGGAGATTTATCAATGCTTTATGAGGCGAGTCATGGAGATACACAACATATAGTACTGATACCAGGAACTGTTGACGAATGTTTCGAATTTGGCTGGAGAGCTTTCGACTATGCCGATAGGTTCCAGACTATGGTTTTTGGATTTGGAGATTTAGATTTAGGTATGAATCGATGGACTACAGCAGGATTTGAATATCCTGACAAACCAATGGATAGAGGTAAAGTCATTAGAAGTCAAGAACAAATGGATGCAATAGAAAATTATGGCCGTTATAGAGACGTAGATGGTGATGGCATAGCTTACAGAACACTACCTGGGAGTGGTTTAGACCCTATCCTTTACCGTGGCACTGGCCATGATGAAGAGGGTATTTATTCAGAGGATCCTAAAGTATACCATGCCACAATGGAAAGACTAAAGAGAAAGATTAATGGAGCTAGAGATCACCTACCAGCCCCTATAATTAGAGAAGAAAAAGAGAAAAGTATTGGAGTTATATTCTATGGCTCGATGGAAAATACGATTGTAGAAATTGATGACATGTTAGAACAAACTGGACTTTCAGTAAGTACATGTAGAGTTCGTGCTTTGCCTTACCATTCAAAAGTTGAATCATTCATTCAAGAACATGAAAAAGTGATTGTTTTGGAAATGAATCGTGATGGTCAACTATTTGGCATCTTAAGAAAGGAGTTGCCAGCACATTTACTAGCAAAAATACAAAGTGTCGCATACAGTGATGGATTACCACCAAGAGCGAGAGTTTACTCTGATATGATTCTTGAAACTTTAGATGGGGTGAGATTATGAGCATTTTAAAATTAAATGTGATAAACTTAGAAAAGTCAGAATATAAAGGTGGCAAATCATCTCTATGTCCCGGATGTGGGCATGACCAAATATCAAATGTAATTATTCAGGCTGCTTGGGAAAATGGAATTAAACCTGAGGGAATTGCTAAAATGAGCGGAATTGGATGCTCATCAAAGACGCCTGCTTATTTCCTAGGTAAAAGTCATGGATTTAATACCGTACATGGGAGAATGCCATCAGTTACAACTGGAGCAAATATGGTTAACAAAGACCTATCATTCTTGGCAGTATCTGGGGATGGAGACACTGCGAGCATAGGTATAGGACAATTCATTCATGCAATTCGAAGAAATGTAGATATGGTCTATATTATTGAAAATAATGGTGTTTATGGACTAACTAAAGGGCAGTATAGCGCTACCGTAGAAAAAGGCTCTAAGAAGAAAAAAGGAGCTACAAATGAACAACCACCTATCGATTTATGCGCAATGGCTGTAAATTTGGGATGTAGTTTCGTAGCACGATCATTTTCAGGAAGTAAAAAACAACTTACTACATTGTTAAGAGCTGCTATGAGCCATAAAGGCATGGCAATTATTGACGTTATATCTCCATGTGTTACGTTTGCCAATAATGATGAATCATATAAATCTTATAATTATGTCAAAGAAAACGAGGAAATCCTACATATTGCCGATTATATCGCTCATTTCTCACCTATCGAGGCAGTAGAAATACCAGCAGGTGAATACAAAGAGATCAAACTTTTCGATGGTTCATTGTTAAGATTAGAAACTGTTGGTAATGAACATGACCCTACGGAGCCTGTAGATGCACTGAGAGCGATACATGAGGCTGATAAAGAAGGTAGGCATGTCACTGGTTTACTGTATTACAACCCAGATAAAAAAACTGCTACTGAGACTTTAGGCCTAAGTGAAACTCCTTTGATGGCTCTTCCAGATTCTGAATTAAGGCCAAGTAAAGATAGTTTAGAACAATTAAATACAAGTTTTAGAACTAACTGATGATTTACTTTTAGCATCGGATTTCTTGAAATAGAGATGCCATCTCGGAGAGTCGTTAGTCCCTTAGTGTAGTGGTCCATCATGTGGGGTTCTGGATCCCATGACCCTGGTTCGAATCCGGGAGGGACTACCAATTACAAATCTAGTGAGCGAGTCAATAACTGAGATGCCCAACTTAACATTATTACTATCATAAACCAACCTAAAGTAATTTTAGCCCAAGGCTTGGATTCTTTGATTGGTGGAAAGGGATCGATTCCTGCATCTAGCGCTGCTGCTATTATTTCTAATTCTTCTTCAATAGTTTCAGGTGGCTTCATATTATCACTCAAGGTTCAGTAGTAGGGTCCCATCCTGAGA
>TARA_B110000196_G_scaffold121688_1_pt1 | contig 17764 bp, 13 predicted proteins | sample TARA_B110000196 | Tara Oceans TARA_B110000196 (sample SAMEA4397072) | marine metagenome | biome: Polar Biome; feature: [MES] marine water layer (ENVO:01000295) within the mesopelagic zone...; material: water (ENVO:00002006), including particulate matter (ENVO:01000060) such... | reverse complement strand
TTTTTGTGAGGTTATATGGATATCTTTCCTTTCATATATTGTGCTGTTTTTCCTCCGATCAATACTCTTTCCCCATGAAGCTCACAACAAAGATTTCCAGACCTAGAGGACAATTGTGTAGCTGAAAGTTGGCTTTTACCAAAGATTTTTGACCAATATGGTATCATCAGTGTATGTGCTGAACCTGTCACAGGATCTTCATTTACCCCTGTTTGCGGGAAAAAACATCTCGAAACAAAATCTACTTGATCACCTGGAGCACTTACGATTAGACCTCTGGAATCCAGCTTAGATAGCTTCTCAAAAGAAGGGGAAATCTTTCTGATAGTATCTTCATCATTGAAAACAGCTAGATAATCGTCTTTTCCTCTATAGATCTTTAGCGAGGCAGCTCCGATTGCTTCGTTGATCTCTTTTCCCCCCTTGATTGGCCTAGGATTGTCTGCTGGAAAATCCAGATAAATGAGCTCTCCCTTTTTAAATGCTTTCAGCTCACCGCTTCTAGAAGAAAATGAAACTTCCTCAGTGTCTTCAGGAAGATAAAAATCAAACAAGACTCGTGCAGTTGCTAAAGTAGCGTGTCCACACAAGTCCACTTCGACAGTTGGAGTGAACCATCGAATCGAAAATGGCGTTGATGACATATCAATGTAGGCCGTTTCTGAGAGATTGTTTTCCGATGCTATGGCTTGCATCACTTTCTCGTCTAAGGGATTATTGACTGGAATGACAGCCGCTGGATTTCCTCCAAAGACTTTGTCCGTAAAAGCATCAATTACAAAAATGGGTAGTATCAATCAATTGCCTCCACTCTCTGCGATAATACGCTGTACTTCTTTGAGTCCTTCTTCTTTCCATTGAGGTGAGACTGACCCGGTAGCTATACGAGCACCTAGGTAGAAAACCATTCTTGCTAACCGAGTCGTTTTTTCGACGTCGATTTTATCGGATTCATCAGAAGGCTTGTGGTAGTCTGGGTGCTCCCCACCTGTAAAGAAAATTGCCGGTATATCCTTGTTTATAAAGTGCAGGTGATCACTCCTAAAGAACAGTTGGTCTTCAGGCTCAGGGTCTTCGATCACAGTAATCCCCAACGCCGGATGTTTTCGAAGTACTTCATCTGTCAGTTCCCCGAGGTTCGTGTACTGTTTGCCTACGCCTACTACGGTATCTGGTTGGGGGTTCCTACCCACCATATCCAAGTTGATGTTCATGATTATGTCTTCCAGTGGAACTGTAGGATTTTCTGAAAAATACTTGGAACCCAAAAGTCCCTTCTCTTCTCCGCTCACTGCAAGGAATATTACGGACCTGGACAACGGTGCGGGCAGCCTCGAGAATGCGGCAGCAGTTTCTAAAAGTACGGAGGTTCCCGAGGCATTGTCATCTGCACCATTGTAGAGAGAGTCACCAGTTGAATTGGGAATACCGACACCAACATGGTCGAAGTGTGCGGAATAGACGATATATTGGTCTTTCAGTATTGGATCGCTACCGGGGAAAAGAGCTATCACATTAGGTGGCGTATGTTCTGAGACTTGGAATGGTGCTGAAACATTCATTGTAATTTGAGGTAAAGTCACTGCTGATGGTGGTGTGGAATTTTCTGGAGAGGCAGGATAAGGGACGCCAATTGTTTGTAGCAATATTTTTGACTCAGCGTTAGATAAGCCAATGATGGGAATCGGTGTTGCCAGTCCAGCTCCCTCAAGACCGCTGGCTAGGTCCAAAATACTGTCAGCCGTATTTGTGCCGTCGAGGAGGAATACTACGCCCACAGCTCTAGCTTGTGCAGCAGCCTGAAAGGCGCTGAGTAGTTCTTCTCCGTCACCTTGTACAGGATTACCTGTTGTGGTGAAGAGGACTACTTTGTTAGTCGCTTCAAAATTTAAGTCGCTAACAGGATTTCCTGCATATCCCCCGAATACAACTTCGGCATCTGAAGCAATTTCTTGTCCTGGGATAACCCAGTAATCTTTTGCGTATTCCAGTGATTTTTGTCCGCCTGGCGTTCTGTAATTGAAGGCCAGAGATTGCTTGACCATGGTCGTACTTACATAGGGAAATCTCTGAAAAAAAGTATCATTATCTCCTAATGGTTTTAGGCCCATCTCCATTAGTCGGTCTGCGATATAGTTAGCGGCAGTTTCAAGCCCAGGGCTTGGCGTATCTCTTCCTAACAGATCATCACTCGCGAGGAAAGATATGTGCTTATTGATACTGCTTTGGAGGATGTTTTCTGCTGAATTTCTGACCATATTCTGGTATTGTTCTTCCGAAATTGTTGCAGTTGGAGATGCAGTATCGACTCCAACCTGGGAAGAAGTGCTACACCCGATGAAACCAATGCTCAGGAGGGCCAGAAATGGGATCTTCATCATGTTTTTCCAGGAAATAGTTGTTGGTATAATTTTGATGGGATTATTCTGCTGACCATGCTCCAGATTTCCCTCCTTCTTTGGATAATAGTTGGACCTGGGAAATTACCATGCCTTTTTCTAAGGATTTTGCCATGTCATAGACTGTCAACAGAGCTACAGAAACTGCAGTTAGTGCTTCCATTTCTGCTCCAGTTTGTCCTACGCTACTGGCTTCAGCTCGGACAACTATTCCGGGAAGTGTTTCTTTTAGCGTAAAATTTACCGCAAAGGAAGCTATGGGTATATTATGGCAAAGAGGAATCAATTCAGAAGTTTTCTTCCCTGCCATAATTGCAGCTATTCTTGCAACTTGCAAGACATCACCTTTGCTGAGTTGATTGTTTTTGATCTTGTCCAAGGTTTTAAGAGTCATGGAAATATGTCCCTGGGCTATGGCAGTTCTTCGAGTAGGTTGTTTGCCAGATACATCCACCATACTTGCTTCACCGGCCTCATTGATATGAGTAAACTCGTTTTCATCAGTGTTGCGACTGTTATTTGGAAGAGGCACTTAATTTCTCCTGAATATTTATAAGAAGGCTCGTGATGATTAATTGAGGGTTTATATTATTGTTCACTTGTTCTTTTGCTTGGTCTAGGTATTGGAAGCTTTCCGTTATAGAAAGGGGATGGACGGTCCATTTGGAACAGACATTTTCTAGGAATTGCAGCGTATCGGTATTAATAATCTTATCTTCGTCACCTAGGATGAAGAGCGCCAGGTCCCGCAGGGCTTCTCCCAGACTGTCTATGACTGGCCCTAAGGTCCGACTTGAACTTCCGCTCAATTGCAGAGCTTCCTGGTAAATGAGCGTCTTATTCCCTTGCAGGCAAGCCCGCAAAAAATGAAACGATTTCTGCCTTGCCAGTTCCAAGGTTCCTTCATTTCCTTCATTTTTGAGGAAACCAAGCGATCTGCCGATTGAGCCTCTAGACAATCGTGCGGCTTTATCTGCCTCTTTTTCTTCGATTTCTAAGTTCTCCAACAAAAACGTTTTAATTTCAGGTGTCGGTATTCCGGCAAGGTGTATAGCAACTGTTCTTGAGATAATAGTAGCTGGTAGTTGTCGGAGTACATCACAGGTAATTATAAAGAAGGTGTTTGGGGGTGGCTCTTCTAAAATTTTTAGCAGAGCGTTGGCAGCTTCTGAGCTTGAGTTTCTTGAGACCATCCCTTGGGCATCTCCTATGATAAAGACCTGTGAAAAACCCATAGAAGGCCTCTTATATACTTGGCTTCGAAGATACTTAATAGTTGCTAGGTAGATTCCTCCAGGTTCAGAAGATATAGAGATCGGACGTAGAAAATTTTTTCGTTTATCAATCAAAGAATCTTGTCGAGCGTTTTCTAACGCTTCGCCCAGGTTATCTGGGCGCGCCTTTTTAGGACGCGGAACTGGGAAAAACCAATGTAGGTCAGGGTGTTTTATCCTAAGAGACAGAACACAGGATTTACATGCCATACAGGGTCCAGAAGGAGTCTTATGCTGACACAACAAAACTTGAGCTATCCAAAGAGCCAGGTGTTGCTTCCCAACTCCTGGCATGCCGTGTATCAGTAGGCTCGATGGAAGATTTCCGATATGGCAAGCTCTTCCTAAAGCAGTCTGTAGTTTGGAATGTCCGATGAATGGGTGCATGATTTCTGTCATTAAGGGATTAGCCACTTGAGTGGATTTTGTGCTTCAGGTCTTCCTCCCTCCATGGGAATACGAACTTGGAATTCAAGGTGAGGTCCTTCGGGAGTCCCTAAGCCTCCAACTGATCCCAGTACTTGTCCTTCCAAGATGCTCCGTCCTTCAGTTACTCTAATGTCTTCCAGATATAAATAGAGCGTGTAGAAACCTGATCCATGGCTTAGTACCACAGTGGGACCGTAGCCTTCGAAGGGACCAGCTAGAGCAACTGTGCCACTCCTGGCTGCATAGACGGGGGATCCAAGTTCTGCTTGAATACCGATACCATCCCACCTAAACACATTGCCGTTTGGTTTGGTTTCTATCCCAAAATTATAAATAAGCGGACCTCGTATAGGCCAGTCCATCAGTCCAAAGTTACTAGGGTTAAGAGATTCACTTTCGGGATTCTCAGTTGCTCTCCGAGCAAGTTCTGCTCTCCGAGCAAGTTCTGCTCTCCGAGATTCTAAATTGTCGATCAGGTTTCCGATTCTGTTTTCATCAGCAGTTAACTCTTGAATCTCACCATTAGTAGAGTCTTTTTCTTCTCTAAAGTCTAGTAAGGTTTCTTGATACTTTTTTTCGATGTTTCTTAAAGCTGTAACTTCCACTAACCCAGAATATTGGAGCGAGCTCAAATGGGAGATTTCCTCTTGGATTTCTCGGGTCCGGTCAAGAATGCCTTTTTCCAAAGATTCGACCTCTGTAAGGATGGATCGATCCCTATAAGAAGCTAGGTATAAATATCGATACTGAGTGAGAAGTTCCGAAAAAGATTCAGAACTGAGTAAGACCCTTAATGTGTGGAGTGGTCCTCTCTTATAGATATCTCTTATTCGGCGGTTTAAGACTGCAGTTCTTAGCGATTTTTGATCTTTGTTTCGGAAGAGTTCTTTCTGGGAATTATCAATCTGGTTGGAGAGAGTCTTTGTTTGGAAGCGCATCTCGTCTAAAACGGATCGGGATGCGCTTATTTGTTGTTCCATGTTAACAAGCGTTGAAGATACATCGTGGATTTCTTTATCTAACAGTTGCATTTCTTGCTGGAGTTGCAGGCGGCGTTCACGTACTGAGTTGAGCCTCTGCTGGCTCTGTCTGAGTTCTTTTACTAAAGTCAGTTCTTGGGACTGTCCCTCTGTAATATTCAGAATTAAGGAATAAGCTAGCAGTACCCAGAGATTCTTGGACAGAGCGTACCTCAAGGACAAATCTCCTTGAGGTGTCTCTGAACAGAAACCCCACTAGTAATGATTCCTAAGGTTAGGGTTGATATCATTCCAATCAATATCCAAGAAGCAGGGATCCAGGTCACTGTAAAGACATACTGTGTCATCAAGCGTGCCGTCACATAAGTTAGGAATATCCCTAAGATACCTCCCGTTAGCCCTGTCAACGCGCCTTCCGCCAAGAAGGGATAGAGTATAAAGCGATCTTTTGCGCCCACGAGTTGCATGACTTCAATTTCTTGTCTCCGAGCTAGTACACCGATCCTCACTACAGAAGCGATGATTAGGGAAGAGGCGACAGAAAATGCTACTCCAAAGAGCAGTGAGGCGGCTCCAGCAATTCGACTGAGTGCAAAAAACGTTTCAACCCATTCTTGCCCAGATTCGACTCCTTCGACCATGGGATGTGAGGAGATTGAGATAACGACCGACTGGCTTCGTTCAGGAGTGCGACTATCTGGCCTAAGTTGTATTTCGAGAGAGGCAGGGAGGGGATTGTCTCCAAGATTCGAAAAAATATCTTTAAACTCTGGTAATTCCCTAGTGGCTTTTTGTAGAGCTTCGGCTTTAGTAACGAGTGTTACTTCTGCGACTTCTGGAGCTGAAATCAATATTTGTCGTAAATTCGCAATGTCCTCTGGAGTAGCGGCATCTCGTATGTATGCGACTACCTGCACTCTTTCTTCCATTTCCTCTAATACCAGGTAAAAGTTATGAACGGTGAGCGCAAATAAGCCTAGAATGTAGAGGGCCAGGGATATCATCGATATGGATAGCCCCGTCAAAAGGGGAGAGCGATGTAGAGAAGCTAAAGTCTCTCTGAATACAAACCCCATTTTAATAGCTCGCCTTGATTCCAGAATCGTTTATTAATTTTCCGCTATGCAATTCTAAAAGTCTGGCTTGCGGATGATCTTGGATAAGGTTCAGATCGTGTGTCGCCATTAAAACAGTGGTTCCACTTTGATTGATTGACCAAAAAAGATCCATGATATTTTTTGTGGATTCGGTGTCTAGATTGCCTGTGGGTTCGTCTGCTAGGAGAAGTACTGGATTACCCGCAAGCGCCCTTCCAATGGCTACTTGTTGTTGCTCACCACCGGAAAGGTCTTCGATCATGCGGTCGCTCTTCGCTTCCAGTTGGACCTTGTTTAATAGTATCCTGGATCGCTCTTTTATCTCTTTACTGGGTGTATTGATAACCTCGAGCACAAAAGCAATATTCTCCAGGACTGTGCGATTGGGTAAAAGTCGAAAATCCTGAAAGATAAAGCCTACCTGACGCCTTAGTTTCCAAATATCTCTTCTAGCAGTCCTTTTTGAGGAAAAGCCATTAACGAAGATATCTCCCAATGTTGGACGCTCGACCATATGTGCCAGTTTTAAAACAGTGGATTTTCCAGATCCAGAGTGTCCTGTCATAAATGAGAACTGACCTGCCTCAAGATTGAAGGTCACGTCCTTTAAGGCTGGTTCTGGTTCTGAGTATCTTTTAGTGACAGAAGTGAACTTGATCAAAGTAGTGATCGGAGTTGTAAGTTATTCGATTTTTTAATTTCCCAATTTCCAGGATCTCTGTTGCCAAAGCTAGACCTAGGACGATTGAGTGTCAAAAGAATTTTTAGACATGAGAACCGCCAATTGGACAGCTTCCAACATAGAGGAGGTGTTTGCTTTTCCTTTGCCTGCTATGTCAAATGCAGTTCCGTGGTCTGGGGATGTTCTAATGAAAGGTAGTCCTAGTGTAACATTGACTCCTTTACCAAAGGTGGCTGTTTTAAATGCGGCCATACCGACATCGTGATAGGGTGCTATGACTGCGTCAAACTCGCCGTTGAGTGCCCTGATGAACACCGTGTCAGCGGGGTGTGGTCCATATATTCTTAATCCCATATCAGAGAGTTTGTCTGCAGCAGGTAAAAAGATTTTCTCCTCTTCGTTACCAAAAAGTCCAGAATCTGAAGCGTGTGGATTTAGTGCGCAGAGAGCAATTTTAGGGTCTTTGATATTCCAGAATGTGGACAGTGATTGGTGTAGGAGTGTCGCCTGTGATATTAGTAGATCTTCATGGATTGCATCGGCGACTTTTCGGAACGGTATATGGGTTGTAGCTAAAAGTACCCTCAAGGGAAAATTAGATAGAGGGTTTTCAGCATTCATCAACATACCTACATCGGGGCTTCCTGTGATCCTAGACAACATGCTGGTGTGGTCCAAGTCTTTGCGGCCCGCCGCTTTCAATGCTGGCTTATGGATGGGACCTGTGATTATGCCGTCTACGGAACCCGCCAGGGCCAGAGAGCAAGCTTTTTCAATGCTCAAAGCAGACATGACGCCTGCTGAAGCTTCAGTATTTTCAAAAATACCTACTGATAAATAATCACCGATTTTTGGGTCGAAACCCTCTGGACCCAAACAAATAAAATCCACATCAGAAAATTCAGTCAGTAACCTGGGCCTGAGTTGGGATATTATTTCGGGGCCGATTCCTCTTGGGTCCCCTAGAGTAATAGCTAATTTATTACAGGTCATGTTGGTGTCTCAAGGAATTTCCTTCGGGGTAAGTCTTATATCAATAAAAGTTTGAGTTCTTAGCTCTTCTATGAGGTCTTCAGCACTTCTTATTGATCGTAGTCGATCTTCAATCATTTCTCTGACGTCTTCAAATTCACTGGTTCCACCTCTCTTCATTTCGATGACTTTCGCTACCCCCCAGCTGTTTTCCATCGAGGGGCCTGCCAGCTGAATAGGACCAACGATGTCGCCGGGCTGAGAACTCACCATTGCAGCTGCATACTCTGGAGATATTTCTGCAATTTGACCAAGTGCAAGATCCAGTGTGTCTGGTTTCACCCCAAGATTTTCATCAGCCCTTTCCTCAGACGCCAGTTGTTCTGCAAAGGAACGGGATCTTATTACATTGGCTTCTATATCCATATCGACTATTTCTGGTTCAACCAGAAGGTGGCGCACACGCCTTTCGCCTCCGCGGACACGTTCTAGCAAGATGAGATGATAACCAAATTCGGTTTCAATCGGTGAACTTATACGCCCAGGCGAAAGGCTAAAAACTTCATCTTCAAACTGGGAAACCATACTTCCATCATGTCTAATCCAACCCAACTCTCCACCGGATTGTGCCGATGGACCGTCAGAGAAACGGGTTGCTAATTCGGCAAAAGTTTGTTCTCCAGATATGGCCATTTGGAGTAGTCTTTCTGCTTCTGCAAGAGCTTCTGCCTTGGAAATTTCGTTGGGTTCTGGCGACAAAGTGAAATTTTCAAAAAGTATGGTAGCTGGAAGCTGCGGAAATTGTGCGCGGTTCTCTTCGAAGAATGCTCTCGCTTCATCTTCCGTTATAGTAACTCCGTTACCGGCATTGCCAGTTTTGGCGAAATATCGTTCCTGTAGGAGATCACGTCTGATCATGTTCTTTCGTTGCTCGCGGAATTGACTGACCGTCATGTTTTGTTCGGCTAAGGCATCCTGGAATTGTTTGGTCGTTCCGAATTGCCTGATCTGTCCTTCCACCTCTTGCTGGACCCTATCTTCAAGTTCCTCATCGCTCACTGTCAGCAAAGTATCCTTAATGGCTTCTAGCAGAATGAGTTGTTGGTTGACCAGTTGATCTAGGACTTGAGTTTTTACTGTGAGAAACTCTTCGGGGTCATCAGGCCTAGCCCATCCTCCTGCTTCAAGAGTCACTAAATATTCATCGAGTTCGGTCATCAGGATTACCGAGTCACCCACTAGAGCAACTACCCTCTCAACCACATTATCATCCTGAATTCGACTTTGACCACTTGCAGGAAGTACAAAGACCATTATGGAGCAAAAGAAAAAAATTGTCGTTGTCGGCAATAAGTGGCCCAAGCTGGGATGACATTGTAGTTGTTTTAAAAGATTCATGAGTAGGCCCAGTCCGTTTTATTCCGTTGACTTATTAAAAAAACTCTTTGGTACATTAATTTACACCAGTAGAATCAGTAAAGTTTTCTTCAGTGGGCTCAGAAAAAGACTCTGTGATACTGTCGGTTAGTGGGTTAGTCGAGAAACCTTGCAGTTCGCTTAGTCGCTCTAAGGTTGCCAACACGGCTTGGTCATTAATGGACCAAGCCATTTGGTCTCTAGCGTTAACGGTTATTAGACGAAAGGAAGGCGGATTTCTTCCAGCGAGCAATTCACGGATAAGTTGTAAAACTACTCTATCTAAAGCTTGGTCGTAGGTCTCATCGCTTCCTACTGTAATCATTCTAAGACCGACTGCATCTGTTTCTACCTTTAACATATCAAGGAAAGCAACAAACACTGAGTCTCGATGTGCTATGTACTCATCTGTGGATTGCATTCCTTCAGCTTTCGCCAGGTCAACCAGGATTTTGGCTTGTGTCATATCAATCAGTAATTGATCCAGTCTTTCTTCTGGGACCGTGGCTATTTGCTCGAGGAAGTCTTCGCTCAGGGTTCGAAGGAAATCTAGCCCTTCTTGGACTGTGAGATTTCCGTCCGAATAGTCTACCAAGGAGCGATCCAAGGCGGCACTACTTAGTTTGGAGCCAGTATTCCTGGCCAACTCTTTAACAACAGTGGCTGATCCAAGAGAAATCTGAATGTCCTTCGTTTGAATTAGGTCATTAAAGAACTTTGTGTAGGCGTCGCTGGCTGTTCTTTCTATCATCATCTGTCGGAACGCTGTCTTCGAAGACAAGAAATCCATGGCTCTTCTGTCGGTCACTCTTAAGAGATGGACTCCTGATGTTGAGAAGAAGGGTTCACTTAGCTGCCCTATCTGCAGATTGTATGCGACTTCTTCCAATTCGGGCATTAGCATGCCGGGAAGGAAAAACCCCAAGTCTCCACCGTTGGAAGCGTTACCGATATCGTCACTATACTGTCTTGCTATGCTGAAGAAAGGTTCCCCCAGCTCTAAACGTCTTTTGAGATCTGAAGCCAATGCGATCAAACTGTCTGCCTGCACGTTGGTAGCTTCGTCTGGAAGTTCTAACAAGATATGTACCGCTCGTATGGAATCCAAGGGTGGATCTTTGTCCCATTCCTCCATCAATTGCTCTTCAGAAAATATAGTGTCAAACTGTATGGCCAATTCCAAATAGCGATCGACTAACTCTGAATCCAACTCTTCCTGGAGTATTAATTCTAAATTGATATTTGTAAGGAGTGAGTCTTGCAGGGATAGTTCACCCATCAGCGTATAGTCTATCCAATACTCGGCGAGGGCTTTGACGGTTTCTTGTTGGCTTGGTAGAGTGTTCTGTCTTGCTAAGATTTCCACCACCTGCTCTACAGACAAGCGATGTCCAGCAGCGGTAGCTATAACATTGTCATTACTGTCAGAGCACCCAAAGAAAAATATCAAACTAGCACTGACGATCCCAAAGATCTTGTTCCGTTTAATTACTGTTTTACCATTCACTTTAATACCTTGGTCAATTGACATTGGATAAGTCGATGTCATATCAGTGTGCTGTTTCTTCTATCCTATCTAGTAAAATTTCAATCGATCTAACTACTTCATCAAGTAAATTACTCTGTTTTCCTGCCCGAAGCACTATGGAGAGTGGTGTGAGCCTTCGTATTTCAACATTGATCCCACTCTCCAAGAAAACTTCCTCCAAAAGGGACAACTTAGGTAATACCCCACGATTGAAATTTAGTCGCACTTTTCTCTCTTGGAAGAGCAAAGTCTCGATACCTAGTTTTTGCCCCATGATTCGCAGTTGCGTTACTACCAGTAAATTTTCTACTGGTTCAGGAAGTTTTCCAAAGCGATCAAGGATTTCTTCTCGGAGCGATGTGATTTCTTCAACCTTCCCCAGTTTAGATATTCGGCTATAGAGCTGCAACTTTTGACTGTCGTCCGAGATGTACTCATCAGGAAGATAAGCTCCTCGAGAAGTCGAAATATCTGTGGCTGGGTATCTTGGATGATCGACTGAGTCTTTCATGCGTGCTACTGTTTCTTCGACCATTCTTACATATGTCGAGATTCCAACAGCGTGCGCAAATCCCGACTGATCTCCTCCAAGTAGGTTGCCCGCACCTCTCAGCTTGAGGTCTCGCAAGGCAATGGAATACCCACTTCCCAGCTCTGTGTATTCTGTTAGTGTTTTCAGCCTCTGTTTTGTGTTCTCTTTCATTTTGAGAGGGGTGATTAGGTAACAAAATGCTCTCTTGTGAGAACGCCCCACTCGTCCCCGTATCTGGTGGAGCTGAGATAGCCCGAATCTGTCGGCCCCATCAATCACAACAGTATTAGCGTTGGGAACATCCAATCCATTTTCTATTATTGAAGAGCAAACAAGAATATTACTCTCATTATTCATAAAGCTGTGCATTACCCCATTTAAATCTTGGGCACTCATCTGTCCATGGGCGATTGCAATTTTAGCTTTTGGAACAAGCTGTTGTACTTTCTGAGCGATTTCTCCCATGTCTGAAACTAAATTGTGGAGGAAAAACGCCTGTCCTCCTCTATCGAGTTCACGTTGAAGAGCCAGCGTGATCACAGAGTCTGACCAGGGTAGAGTATAGGTCAGGATGGGCATACGATTTTGGGGAGGAGTTTGTATTAAAGACAGGTTGCGAATTCCGCTCAGAGATAGTTGCATAGTCCTAGGTATGGGTGTAGCGGTGAGAGTGAGGACATCTATAGAAGTTTTTAACTCTTTGAGTCGCTCTTTGTGTTTTACTCCGAATCGTTGTTCCTCGTCGATTATAAGGAGACCAATATCTGGTATAGATACGTCTTTCGATAATAGGCGGTGTGTTCCGATTATTATATCGATTTTGGAAGTAGAGATGCCGTCTAGGATTTGTTTTCGCTTTTTATGGCCAGTAAATCTACTAATTAAGCCGATAGTGACTGGGTAAGTGGCCAATCTTCCTGTAAAGGTCTCATAGTGCTGTTCGGCTAGTATAGTTGTTGGTACTAGTACAGCGACCTGCTTACCGTCCTGGGCGGCCTTGAAAGCTGCACGGACCGCCACTTCTGTCTTTCCAAAACCTACATCTGCACAGATAAGTCGGTCCATGGGAATGGATGACTCCATATCTCGCTTCACTTCTTCGGTTACGAGTCGCTGGTCTGGTGTGTCCTCATGTAAAAACGAGGATTCCATCTCTTTTTGCCAGGCTGTATCCGGAGAAAATTGGTGTCCTCGACTGTTTTTTCTTTCAGCATATATCCTGAGAAGATCAACGGTAATTTTTTCAATATGGTCGATGGTTCTTTTTTTGAGAGTATCCCATCGTTTCCCTCCAATTCGATGAAGTTTTGTAGGCTTATCATCTTCTAACCCAGAGCCCCATTTTTCAATCCGGTCCAATCGATGGATTGGCAGTTGAAGAACTTCGTCACCGGCGTATTCTATGGCTAAGGATTCTAGGGTTTGTCCTTGAATTTTGACTCGGTTCAGGTTTCTGAAAATGCCGATTCCGTGGTCTCGATGGACTACATAATCTCCAGACTTTAGCTGAGCAAGACTCTCTAATGGTGTTGATCCACGGAAACGTCTTGATTTTGAGGGATTTTTTATTCTATTGAAAATCTCTCTATGAGTTAGAACGTGTAGAGGTGGGTTAGTACTTGGCAATGAAAAGCCTCCCGATAGTGCTCCGACCATGAGTTGGGTGCTGTCAGGAATGCTTTTTGGACCACCTAGTATTTCCTCTAAGCGCTGCAGTTGATCTATGTTGTCACAGCTTATGATACACTTCTGTTGGGACTTGTTTGTTGTTTTTAAAAAAGAGAGCAAGGCCTTCATGTTTCTATTGATTACTGGTGGTTTTTCGCTCACTAGCCCTGAGCTAATATTATTTTGGAATCTCAGGTTAATCCTTGGAAACTCAGCTATAGATTTTTCGGCAATGGCTGGTTGGAGCATTAATTCTTCGATAGTGTAGTTTTCTATGTTCTCACTGGACAATTGTTCATTCATCATTGAAATGGTTTCCCATGAATTCCGAAATGCTTTTCCCCAAGGAGTTTCGACAGAATTCATCAAAACAGTATCACTTGGGAGGAGCTCAATAGGTGAACGGTGTACGAACGAATCTTTGTTAGTGTCTCCCTGGAAATTCACTGGGAGCAGTTGTGCCTCAGGAATCGTAGAATCAGAGCGCTGGCTAAGTAGGTCAAAGAAGCGTATTGATGAGATTTTGTTGTAATCGAATTCGACCCTGAAAGGTTCGCGGGTTCCGAACGAGAATACGTCTATGACTCCGCCACGCACTGAGTATTGTCCGATTTCTTCCACTAGGGAGGATTTCCTGAAACCACGTTCCTCGAGACACTCGACTAGCTTAGAAAATCCGAAATTGGACCCAACTCTTAAAGTGACTCTAAGGTTGTCCAATGAATCCGGGATGTGGGCACGTTCCTGCAGGGCTCGGATAGTGGTCACTAGCAGGCGTGCTTTGCCGGTCAGAATGGTTTCGAGGGCTTCGATTTGCATTCCTGTAATTTGATGGTCAGACTCTCCACCTATCTGTGGCAATTGTTCTCTCTGTGGATAAACGGCGAACGAATCTCTACCGACTATAGTATCCAGATCAGTTTCTATCTCCAGTACTTCTAGGGGTGAAGGGGCTACAAATACCGATACTTGATTAGACAAGTGCTTATTGAGAGCAACGCCAAAAATGGTAGAGAGTGATCCCGGCAGGTGGCCTACGGACGTCTGCTGAGTCTGCTCGGGGAAAAGGGAACAAAACTCCCGAAACTCTGGACAAGTTGACAGAACATCTAGGATGAGGTTGCTACCTCGATACATCGTCAGGGATTTTCCGTTGTAGGAGTCGGAACAGAAGAGCCTTGGTCATTGCCTAGTCCCGACGCGGCCAAAAGAGTTTCTGCGATCAAGATAATAAGAGACATGAGAACGAACCATTTCCAGAGTTCGACCCCTTTTTTATTAGTGAAAACGGAATTTTTCCATTCACTGACGTCATGGACCAGAACCGAAGATTTGGGAAGTCTATCAGTGAGGGCCTGAAGTTCGATAGTCTCTAGGATGGATTCCTGGCTGGGCACATTGAAAGCAACTCGTGTTATTGTAGAGTCATTAGTTATTAATTGGTAAATCCCTGGAGTTCCAGTAGCTCGAAATAGGTTTCCTTCTTTGACTTCTGTTGTCGTCCCCAGGGGGTTTCTTATGGCAACTATGTTCGCCGGAATCATAAATGGATCTCCCGTGGTATAGTTTTCATTAATAGGACTGGAAGTTGTGGCTTCGGATAATATCCAATCAAGAAAGGGGATAAGAGCAGCTGTAACTGGAAGGTTGGTAGATTCCTCATCCAAGTCTGATGCAAGGAGTATATAAGGGCCGCGTGCACCGAATCCTTTAACCAGCCAAGGCTCTCCTGACCTCAACCGAATCAAGACCTCCCCATTTGATCCTGAAGCAGTGGATATGAGCTGGTAATGTCTCTTCACACTAACCCCTGACATATCTGGTCCTTGTTCCCAGTAGGCAAGCTCGGAATCTCCAGTTTGATCTGAAATTTCATATTTCCAAGGAATTCCTGCATCCAATAGTGATCTATTCAGTCCAGGAAGTAAAACGGGATCGATCGGTGGGATTACCACTACGGTTTGGTTGGTTAACGTGGCTTTACCTAAGTCCATGCCACCTATGCTTACATGAACTTCAGCAGCAGTTAAAGGATGTAGCTGAATCCTTTCTCTTCCTACTAGGACTGGCAGTGCTTGTGCAAGAAAAAATGGAAGGCTTCCAGATGTGGCGATTCTAGAAGGTGGGCGGACTTGAAATACAAAGAATTGCCGATCGTCAACACTAAGAAAGTCTGGATCGGTTTCTATGAATCCCGTCACTTGAGTTGAAGTGAAAGGTCCCAGAGGTAAAACGGTAGAATTTCCAGGCATTCCATTAGAGACTCCATAGATTTGATCATCTATGACTAACCGCAAGGGTACTTCTAAGTTGTCATTCGTCCCCTTTATCTGCACTGAAATATGGCTGGTTTCATTTGTCAGAGGGGACATTCCGCCTCCAATAATCAAGCTGTCGAGGTAGGTGTTACTAGTCTCTAGTAACTGTTGGGCCGATACTATCAGTGGTATTTCCTCAATATGGGAGAGGTCTAAAGGAATGCCGAAGGACGAAGCTTGGAGGTCGGATATGAGGTGTATCTCCTTTGATGGAAGGCTTGAGGATGAGAGTATTGTTGCTGCTCTCTCAAGTTCCACTAGTAGATTGCTTGCTGTTCCATTCACTTCAGTCGCCCGGATGGCTTCCTGTACTATTCTCAAAGATCCTGTGATGGCTGGCTCCGAAGGAGCGGCGGCTTTGAGTAACCAGAGTCGGTCTTCTTCCCCAGATTGTTCTGCTCCCTCTAGAGCCATACCCTTTAGTGTCTCTAGGACACGGCTGCCGTCACGGATCAAGCCAGAACTCATTGAATTGTCAAGTATGATCACTGTTGCCGTCGGTTCATGTATACCTTGATTGCCCTTCAAGAAAGGACGTGCTCCCGCGGTCACTAGAAATAGAATTGCACAAATGCGGAGCAATAAGAGTAATATCTGTCTAAGTCTTATTGTCCTAGCGTGGTCTTTATTCATCCTTAGCAAGTAACGTAGGGCGGGGAATGCTAAACGTTTTCTATCATGTCGATGAAATAAATGCAGTATTATGGGGATGAGACCAGCACTGGCCGCCAAAAGAAACAGAGGGGTCAGAACACCCATCATCCAAGCCTGCTTCTTTTGTGGAGATAAAAGCGAAGAGATTTGGAAAGAGAACTCTCTGTGCCTATCGTGACATAGTCTATGCCGAAAGGAGTTAAACCTCTGTACCATTCATCCAGAGCTTGCCCTACGGCCTCTCTATAAGCTATTCGGATATCTGCAATATTAACGTTTAACTCGTCTTTGGTTTCTGGATCGAACAATAGAGTATCACCTGTAGTTGGGAGTTCTCTTTCTCCAGGATCGATCAAATGAAAGACCAGTATTTCGTGACCTTGATGTTTTAGGGATCTCAATATTTTTCTGGTTTCTTCCGGTTCGACCAATAGATCAGAAATCAGAATTACCAGTCCCTTTCTGTACAACCTAGAAGCTACGTCACTCAGTGCGGAATCAATGGAGGTTTTCCCCTGTGGTTTTGAGGCGACCAAGTGTTTTAGGAATTGCCTCCAATAGCTTTGGCCTCCCTTGGGATTGATCCTATTGACTACTGATTCGTGAAAAGTAGTCAGACCTATGGAGTCACCCTGTCGCAGGAGTAAAAGAGAAATGCAGGCAGCTAAGTGTTGCGCGTACCAAATCTTTGTCGGAAGTTTCTTGGGTATGGAACTCCAACTCATGGAACTGCTAATATCTAATAAAATGTGAGCTCTCAGGTTGGTTTCTTCTTCGAATTGTTTTACATAGTGACGGTCAGACCTAGCGAACATCCGCCAGTCGATGTGGCGGATATCATCACCTGGTCGATATGCACGAAGCTCTGCAAATTCTGCGGAAAACCCTCGGTGAGGAGAGCGATGGAGTCCCATGATGAAGCCTTCAACCACTCTTTTGGCAATCCATTCCATGCTCCCTAGTTGGGACAAGGTATATGGATCCATTAGGTCAAGTCGCGAAGCTGTTCTCTGTGATGTTGTGTTTGATATCTCTGCCATAGCTAAAGACACTAATGACCTGTTCACAAATCGCAATGGTCTGGAAGTGGCTTTCCTAAATCCGATCACTTAGTTTTTTCGTGAGACAAGCCGAACTATTGAGTTATTACTATCAGCCGTAGGAAAACTGTGGATTCAGGGAAGCCTTCCTAGTGAACCTAGATTACATAAGAAATTTTTGCATAGTTGCGCATATCGATCATGGTAAATCCACTATCGCTGACCGTTTGCTTGAGTCAACCCAAACCCTGGATCAACGCGAAATGCGTGAGCAGGTTCTAGACTCCAATGAGCTCGAAAGGGAGAGAGGGATTACGATAAAACTTCACGCGATCAGAATGCAGTACAGATCTTCTGACCAAAAGAACTATGTCTTAAATCTTATCGACACACCTGGGCATGTTGACTTTACCTATGAGGTATCGCGGTCCCTGACCGCCTGTGAGGGAGCAATCTTAGTAGTCGATGCCACTCAGGGTATACAGGCTCAAACTCTGTCCAATTTATTCCTAGCATTAGAGGCAAACTTAGAAATAATACCAGTTATAAATAAAATAGATTTGCCAGGGGCAGAACCTGACAGGAGACAGGAGGAAGTAGCCGATCTTCTAGGTATAGATAAAAAACAGGTTTTACTAGCTAGTGCTAAGGAAGGAGTAGGTATACTCCCGATCTTAGAGGCTGTAGTGGACCGAATTCCACCTCCAGTTGGTGATCCACGGTCTCCCTTAAGAGCTCTAATTTTTGATTCGTCGTATGATCAATATCAAGGTGC
>TARA_B110000196_G_scaffold319212_1_pt1 | contig 18084 bp, 16 predicted proteins | sample TARA_B110000196 | Tara Oceans TARA_B110000196 (sample SAMEA4397072) | marine metagenome | biome: Polar Biome; feature: [MES] marine water layer (ENVO:01000295) within the mesopelagic zone...; material: water (ENVO:00002006), including particulate matter (ENVO:01000060) such... | reverse complement strand
TTCTTCAAAGCCTCTTAAACCGTGGCCAAATTTAGTTGACCACTACAAGAGCGAGCCGAAACTTCTTCGTTATTTATTTGGATTTAGGGCTGAAAAATATTAAATGAAAATATTAGTAACAGGCGGCGCAGGTTTCATTGGATCTGCGGTTATTCGTCATATTATAAAAAATACAAAAGACTCCGTGGTTAATCTTGATAAGCTAACCTATGCAGGTAATTTAGAAAGTTTAAAAGATATTGCTGATTCAAATCGGTATGCGTTTGAGCAGGTTGATATTTGCAACGCCGATGAGCTAGCAAGGGTGTTCGTTGAGCATCAGCCTGATGCTGTCATGCATTTAGCCGCTGAAAGCCATGTTGATAGATCAATTGATGGCCCGGCTGAGTTCATTCAGACCAACATTATGGGTACCTATATATTACTAGAGGCCTCTCGTTCGTATTGGAATACGTTGCCTGAAAATAGAAAGTCTGTATTTCGTTTTCACCACATTTCTACTGATGAAGTTTACGGTGATTTGGAAAGCCCAGAATATTTATTTACAGAAGATACTTCTTACGCACCTAGCTCTCCATATTCAGCAAGTAAAGCAAGTTCAGACCATCTTGTGCGAGCATGGTTGAGGACTTATGGGTTTCCAACAGTCGTCACCAATTGCTCAAATAATTATGGGCCATTCCACTTTCCAGAAAAGCTTATTCCATTGGTTATCTTAAACGCCCTAGAAGGTAAGGCTTTACCTATTTATGGTAAAGGAAATCAGGTTCGAGATTGGCTTTATGTAGAAGATCATGCTCGTGCACTCTATAAAGTCGTCACAGAAGGAATAATAGGTGAAACTTACAATATCGGTGGCCATAACGAAAAGAAAAATATTGAAGTTGTGCACACTATTTGTGAGCTATTAGAAGAGTTAGTGCCTGATAATGTTCATTCAATAGCCGGTGGAAATAAAAAAGGGTTTAAAGGGTTGGTAACCTATGTTCAAGATCGCCCTGGTCATGATATTCGTTACGCTATTGATGCTAGTAAGATAGAAAAAGAATTAGGCTGGGCTCCTAAGGAGAGTTTTGAGTCAGGTATCAGTAAAACAGTAAAATGGTATCTTGAAAATAATAATTGGGTAGCTCATGTACAAGATGGGTCATATCAGCGCGAACGACTAGGGGTGGATTCTTAAATGAAAGGTATTATTTTAGCAGGTGGTAGTGGCACACGTTTATACCCAATCACTATGGGTGTTTCTAAGCAATTATTGCCTATTTACGACAAGCCCATGATCTTCTATCCACTATCGGTGCTTATGCTTGCAGGCATTCAAGATGTTTTAGTGATATCTACCCCTGAGGATATGGCAGGGTATAAAAGGCTATTAAAAGATGGAAGTCAGTTCGGTACTAATATTACTTACGCTGAACAACCTTCACCCGATGGTCTTGCTCAAGCATTCACAATAGGTGAAGAGTTTATAGGGAAAGAGGATGTGTGCCTGGTGTTAGGCGATAATATTTTTTATGGACAGGGCTTTACTCCAAAGTTACGCGATGCAGTTAATAACGCAAAAGAAGGTAAGGGTGCAACCGTTTTCGGCTATCAAGTGAAAGACCCAGAACGTTTTGGTGTTGTTGAGTTTGACGACAATAAAAAAGCATTATCTATAGAAGAAAAACCTGAAAAACCAAAGTCACACTTTGCAGTAACAGGCTTATATTTTTACGATAACCGCGTAATTGATATTGCCAAAAAGGTGGAGGCCTCCCATCGTGGAGAGTTAGAGATTACTTGTGTAAATAATGCCTATCTTAATGCCAGCGAGCTGAGTGTTGAGGTGCTGGGGCGTGGCTTTGCATGGCTAGATACGGGCACTCATGAGAGCCTACTCGAAGCATCACAGTTTGTAGAAACCATAGAAAAACGCCAAGGTTATAAAGTTGCGTGTTTAGAAGAAATTGCTTACAACAACGGATGGTTAAGCAAAATTCAGGTGCAGGCAGCAGGTGAATTAATGAGCAAAAACTCATACGGCCAATATTTATTAGAAGTTGCAAAAGGTGAAGTGTGAATAAGCCGCCTATCTATGTTACTCAGCCATCACTTCCGCCATTAGAAGAGTTTATTCCTTATCTAGAGAAGATTTGGGAGAATAAAATTCTAACGAATAGTGGCCCAATGCATCAGCAACTTGAAGACGCATTAGCTGAGTACTTGGGGGTTAACTATGTCGCATTATTTAATAATGGCACCAATGCATTATTAACAGCACTTCAGGCTCTGGATTTGACGGGTGAAGTAATTACTACTCCGTATTCTTTTATCGCTACAGCTAACTCTATTGTATGGAATGGCTTAACGCCTGTATTTTCAGATATTGACCCTGTTTCTTTAAATTTAGATCCTTCAAAAGTTGAAGAGGCTATTACAGAGAAAACAACGGCAATAATGCCAGTGCATTGTTATGGTAATTCTTGTGATGTGGCCGCAATACAAAAAATTGCAGATAAATATGGTCTGAAAATACTTTATGATGCTGCTCATGCTTTTGGTGTTAAAGATAGTGGTGGCAGTATATTGCGCCATGGTGATTTAAGCGTATTAAGTTTTCATGCTACAAAAGTATTTAACACGTTTGAAGGTGGTGCGATTATTTGCCACGATAAAGAAATGAAGGTTCGTATAGATCGCTTGAAAAATTTTGGTATTGTCGATGAAATGACAATTTCAGGTGCCGGTATTAATGGGAAAATGAGCGAGGTAAATGCAGCATTTGGTTTATTGCAATTAAACTATATTGACGCTGCATTAGAGAAGAGAAAAAATATTGACGAAATATATAGTGAAAAATTAAATGGCGTTAAAGGCATTAAACTTGTAGGTAAAGCCACTGGCCAAGAAAGTAACTATTCATATTTCCCAATATTGATAGAGGGTGAGTATCCATTAACTCGTGATGAGCTCTATGAACAATTAAAAGGAGAGGGGGTTTTTACGCGTCGTTATTTTTATCCTCTGATAAGTGACTTTTCACCCTATAAAGTATCTAGTTTATTTAGTCTAAAAAATCTATTGGAGGCTAGGAAAATCACACGTAGAGTATTATGCTTACCTATCTATCCAGATTTAAAAATAGAAACAGCTAAAGAAATAACGAGTTTCATCAAAGGTTATGAATGAAAAATATATTGGTAATATCGGATAACGTTGAGTTGGTTAAATATATTAAGCTGGAGGCAGCTAAAGAAGATGTAGGTCTGATTGCTACATTTGATTATGTATACTCGGCGGTCAATAAAACCCCTAAAGAATTGATGCTAATTGGAATGGCGTCAGTTGATTTAAAAAATAACGATATGTGCTTAGAAATTGTCGATAATTATGACTTGGTATTGTCTCTTCATTGTAAACAAATTTTCCCCGATGAGTTAGTAGAAAATATAGCATGCATTAACTTCCATCCTGGTATGAACCCATATAATCGAGGATGGTATCCGCAAGTTTTCTCATTAATTAATAAATTCCCAGTAGGTGTGACTATTCATTTAATGGATTCTTTTATTGATCATGGACAAATCATTGCTCAAGAACATTTGGCTTCACATCCTTTAGATACATCTTTGTCCTTGTATGAAAAAGTTATCGGTTTAGAGAAACAGCTAATTTCAAAACATTTAATTCCAATTATAGAAGAGAGTTATGATGTGGTTGATGCTGCATCGGAAGGAAACTATAACTCAATTAATGACTTTAAAGAATTATGTGCTCTAAAATTAGATTCGGTAGGTACGTTAAGGGAACATGTAGATTTGCTCCGAGCTTTGACACATGGGAATTTCAAAAATGCATATTACTATGAAAATGGAATTAAGATATTTATTAGGGTTACTTTAGAAGAAGAGCAGAAACTATCTAATGTCACTTAAGATAAATATTCTAGCTAATTATTTTAGTCAGATATATGTAGCTGTAATTGGTATTGCAATACTTCCTTTATACATTAAACATATGGGAGCGGAGGCTTATGGTCTTGTAGGATTTTTTACAATGCTACAAGCGTGGTTTGGCATCCTTGATATGGGACTAACTCCGACAATAAGTCGTGAAACTGCTCGTTATCGAGCTGGGTTATTGAGTTCACTTGCATTTAGGCAACTGTTTCGTGGCTTGAGTGTGGTATTTGTACTAATTGCATTTGTTGGTGGTGGAGGATTGCTGGCTTCTGCAGATGTAGTAGCCACTTCATGGTTGAAGGTTGAAGTGCTTTCAATTAACGAGATAATTTTAGTCGTACAGATAATGGCTATAAGTGTTGCTTTACGTTGGATCGGGGGCTTATACCGTGGTGTTATAACCGGAACCGAGCGTATGGTATGGCTAAGTGGTTTTAATATTATATTGGCTACATTACGTTTTATTGCTGTATTTGTAAGTATGTGGATTTATGGTTTTACGCCTAAAGTTTTTTTTGTTCACCAGTTAATAGTAGCTTTTATTGAGGTTGCAGCTTTATTTGTAATGACGCATAAGTTGTTGCCAGTGCATGATAAAATAATGGGGCCTCTGGGGTGGTCGTTTAAACCAGTGAAACAAATTTTGAAATTCTCACTTACAATAGCCTTTACTTCGTCTATTTGGATACTCGTCACGCAGTCGGATAAGTTTATTTTATCAGGGATTTTGTCCTTGGCAGATTATGGATACTTTACTCTAGCGGTCTTGGTTGCCAGTAGTATTCTAGTTATTAGTGGGCCAATTAGTACTGCAATCTTACCTCGAATGGCAAAGCTCAATGCGGAGGGGGAGGGTAAGGAGCTCATAAGTATTTACAGGAACGCAACTCAGCTCGTGAGTATTATTGGAGGTTCGGCTGCAGTAAGTATTGCTTTATGCTCAGAAACATTACTCGCTTTATGGACGGGAGATTTAGAAATGGCTTCAAAATCTTCTGAGGTTCTAATGCTGTATTCAATAGGTAACGGATTATTAATTATTTCTGCTTTTCCTTATTATCTACAGTATGCAGAGGGTAATTTAAAATATCACTTGATAGGGAATGTAATTATGCTCTTAACATTAATACCGCTTTCTATTTTTGCTGCTTTGAAGTTTGGGGCTATTGGTGTTGGGGTTGTTTGGTTGTTTATTAATCTTATTCTGCTCTTAGTTTGGGTGCCTTATGTTCATAGTAAAGTTTATCTAGGTAGTCATATTGATTGGTTTGTAAATGACGTTCTGCGTATTATATTGCCTGCTGCTATAGTAGGTATGTTTTTTAAGAGTTTAGGTGTGAATTATTTCTTTGATATTGTAGTCTTATCATCTTCTGTTTTTCTAGTGGCTCTTTTTTCTTCAGGTTTATTTTGGAAGAGTATTAATAAAAATAACTGGATGAAAATATGGAAGTAGATCAAGAAAGCATATTGTTTTTAGGGTTTTATGTGTCCAAGAAATCGATGGGTACTATTATGCTTAAAGATAAATATCCTAGCATTCAAACTTATAAGTATTCATTGGGCCTATTAAGGTCGATATCTAATAAACATAGAGTGAAGGTGGTTTCAGTACTACCTGTATCTGACTACCCAATGTATTCAGATTTATTGGTTAAGGGGAAGAGGTATAGTGAAGATTTTAATGGATCTAGTATAGATGTTAGTGAGGTTTCTTTTTTTAATAGGGGGCTAATGAAGTTGGTAACAAGGTTTATTCTAGTATTAATTAGATGCTTTAGTCTGATAGCTAAAAGAAGACCGAAGTTTTTATTAGTTTACTCAGTTCATGTTCCATTCATGATTATAGGTGTAATACTTTCTCTTATATTCAGAATTAAGTTGATAGGAGTTTGGACTGATCCTCCCGCGGTTAGTCATGCAATAGATGGAAGGCTGAAAAAAATCTTACGAGGTCTTGAATTCAAAATCTCATGTTTTCTTATGAAAAGGTATGCTGGAGCTGTTGTCCTTTCAAAACATTTGGCACTAGACTTTATGCCAGGTAAACCGTATTTAGTAGTCGAGTCGATATTGAATGATTATGCTGATAGCGAAATAAATAAAAAGCCAATATTAGGTATTAAGAAAATTGTTTATACTGGTTCTGTAAATAAAAAATATGGGATACCTGAAATACTTAAAGCAATTGAAAGTATTGCTCGAATTGATTTTGAGTTTCATATATATGGAAGTGGTGATTATCAGCTTGAAGTTGAAAGGTTTTGTGAAAAAGATTCAAGAGTATTTTTTCATGGTTTTGTTATTCAAGATGAGATTGCAAACATTTTAAGTGAAGCGGACTTTTTAATTAATATTCGTTCGTCTAGTGATGGTTTTGTTAAATACTCATTTCCTTCAAAAATCACTGAATATATGGCATCTGGAACACCAGTAATTGCTACCATGTTGCCGGGAATGCCAAGTGCTTATGAGAATTTAATTATAAATGTTAAGAGTAATCAGGTCGCTGAGTTAGCTTTGATATTGAATGAAAGTCTAGATATGAGTAGAGCTGATATGGGGGTCTTGGGTGCTAAGGCTAAAGGGTTCATTGAAGGGAATCACTGGAGTAAACAATCTTATAAAATTGAAAGTTTTTTGAGCGGATTATGATACCTTTTCTCTTACTTTCAATCTTGATATTTAATGTTATGTTTTCATATGGTTTTATTGGTTTTAAAAAAAACCCTTTTCTTATATTTAATGTTTGGTGGCTTATCTGGATAACATTAAGTTATTTGAATATTACAAATTTCTATGTTGTTAGTGATGCTACTTATATTTGGGTTACATTATCAGTTTTAGTCGTTAATATAATTGCAGTATTTTTCAAAGATTATAAGCTAAAACCATTTTCTGGAATAACAACTTCATATTTAAAGTTCAGTGGTGTTGTTGAGGTTGTATATTTATTTTCATTAATATTTTTCGCAATAAAGATGTATTTTCTAATGGCGGGGGGCGAAAACTATTGGAAAGTTAGGTTTTATTTTTACGGTTTAGAGTTGGATGGTGAGGTTGTAAACTTTTTCAGTACACCGTTGGTGGCGCATTTGTTTTATCTTTTAAAGGCATTTAGTGTTGTTAATTTTATAGTTGGTATGTCTTTGTTTAATAGTGGAAAAGGAAGGTTTTTGTTTTTTCTTCCGATATTTAATATTATTCTGTTCTGCCTTATCGCGGCTGGTAGAGATGTAATATTTTACATGGTTATAATATTTATATTTTCTCTTAAGTCTGGCCGGTTTTTATATTACTCGAAGTACTATTCTTTGATTGGTGTATTTGTACTTTATATGACTACGTTGAGGGGGGGGCTTGATACTGCTTTTTATGCGCTCATTTCTTATTTCACGGGGCCTATAATTTATATGGACTTATTGATAAGGGATGTTGGTCAGTTTTATAATGGAACGGTTGTTCTCTCTTTGTTATTCTCCCCGTTAATTTATTTTTCAAACTTAATTACAGGAGCCGAGGTTCCGAATTCTTATACTGTTGTAGGTCAAGAGTTAATGGAGTCAGTACAGATTTCTGATTTTAGTCCATTTTATGACTATTTTAATGCACTGCCCACTTGGTATTACTTCTTTTATAGAGACTTTGGTTATGCTGGCTTTCTTATTTACCCTATTATTCTCTCCATAGTGGTAATGTTATTTTACTCAAAGCTTAGTATTTTTAAAAATGAGCATTTAGCGTTGATGTCATATATAGAAGCTTGTCTTTTGTGGAGTATTTTTAGACCTGAGGTGTTAGGTTTCTATAATATACTCATAATATTAGCTGTTGTTTTTTATTTTAAAGGTGATAGAGATGCTGCCCGCAATTTTAGTAACCGTTTATAGTAGGCTTGATTCTTTAAAGGAGTGTATTCAATCACTTAAAGACTGTGAAAATTCTAATGAATTTGTATTGTATATATCTTCAGATGCGGCCTTTTGTGATAGTGATGAAGATGATATTGCCGCAGTTCGTGAATTCATCTTGAATATATCAGGTTTTTTGAAAGTAGTACCGATAATACATAATGAAAATATAGGATCTTGGAATTCAATACACTCCTCAATTGATTTGATTCTGAGCGAATATGAAAGTTTCATATTTTTAGAAGATGATGTTGTAGTGGGAAAGAATTTTCTTAATTTTATGAGTTCATCTCTTCAGATGTATTGTGATAATACGGATATTTCATTTATTTGTTCCTATGTATGGCCAGATTATTCCTTCAGTAAATATACTGATGACGAGGTTTTTTTATGGAGAGGTTACTGCCCTTGGGGGATGGCAACTTGGGCTCATAAGTGGAAACAGATTGATTTTGAATTAATGAATTATCCAAAATATTTAGCAAATGCTAGACTTCAGAGTGATTTTGAGTGTATTGACCCTAGTGCTCCATTGATTTTGAAAGATGATAGGTCTTGTGCGATTAAGGCAATGGACGTTAGGATTTGCTTTAATTTATTCATGGAAGGTAAGAGTTCACTCTTTCCCACAGTACCGTTGTCAGTTAATCGAGGTCATGATGGTAGGGGCGAACATGGAAGTACTCAATTTGAGTATATGGAGCAGGTTGTTTCGAATTCCTTACCATTATTAAATTCATCTATATCAGTCAATGAAAGTATTCAGATGTATATATACTCAAAAAAGTTTAATCGGCTCCGTCATAAAATTATTCCATTTTTTAAGTATATTGGGGTATATGATTATTTGTTTACTCTTTATAACCGTTTTAGGAGTGGATTATGATTCTAGTTGTACCACATTTTAGTAATACTGGGGGGGCAGGAAAATATATTACTAACCTTCTAAAAGCTCTTGGCGGTCGAGTTGACGTTAAAGTTTCTGGAAAATATCAAAGTGATTATTTTGGTATTGAACAGTACAAAAGTGCTATTTTTTTCTCATTATCCTTAATACTGTTTCCTAATTATAAGGGTGTGTCTAAGCGTGCGACTGGATATTATTTTTTGAAGGCGGTGCTCTGTACTCCTTATCTCTTTTTTTTATGTTTAACTTCGAAGAAGGGCAATATTAGCCATATCATCCTGACGTCGAGTATTCAAATACTACATATTCCTTTTTTAAAAATTATTTATCCAAATGCCAGGGTGTGTATTTTGATACAAGAGAATTTAAAGTTTAATAATTATTTATGGGGTGGGGTTACCCAGTTTTTTCTCAATAAATATGATTGTGTGGTAGGTATTGATCGGGAATGGTGTGCGGTAGCTAATGAATTTGGTATCGAAAATGTCTACTTGCCTAATGAGTTTGATATTCCAATAATAGATGTTAACTGTGCACCTGAGTATGATGCAGCGTTTGTTGGAGGTGATCAATTCATTAAAGGTTTTGATTTTTTATTGGAATTCTTTGAGAAGTATTCTGAAAGTAAGATGATTAATATTTTGCTTTTAGGATATTACTCAGAGAAAAGTATTATTAGAATACGGCGTTTGAATGAAGGGAGTGCTATAGGTTCTAAATTGTCATTGGTAGGCCAAGTTCCTGATTGTAATTCTTACCTTCTTAATTCAAAGATTTTACTATTGCCTATAATGTCTGCACATTTTTGTAGACCTGCTATAGAGGCTGGATTATTAAAGAAAACTTTTCTCATAACAGAATTAGATGGTATCTCAGATTTTTCTGAATTCGATTATAATTGTAAATCTTTTAGAAAGGGAAGTTTAGAGCATTTCTCCAGCCAGTTCTTTTGCATGATCGATACTCTGGATTTATCGGATCTGGAAAATAGAAATTATGAAAACTCACTGAGTTTTACAATGAGTGGTTCTATGGAACTATTTTTTAGTAAATTAGGAATATAAATTATGATTGATTTTTCAAATCGCACTTTACTTATTACCGGTGGTACCGGGTCATTCGGTAATGCGGTATTGAGGCGTTTTATTGACTCTGATATTGCTGAAATACGCATTTTTAGTCGAGATGAAAAAAAACAAGATGATATGCGAAAGCGCTTCACTAATCCCAAGCTTAAGTTTTATATAGGTGATGTGCGTGATTATCAAAGCGTTTTGAATGCATCACGTGGTGTCGATTATATTTTCCATGCTGCAGCATTAAAGCAAGTTCCGTCATGTGAATTCCATCCGATGGAAGCAGTCAAAACTAATATATTAGGTACAGAAAATGTACTAGAAGCCGCCATACAAAATGAAGTGAAGCGTGTTGTATGTTTGAGTACTGATAAGGCAGTGTACCCTATTAATGCCATGGGTATTTCAAAAGCTATGATGGAAAAAGTCATGGTTGCTAAGTCACGTAATGTGGATGAAAGTAAAACAGTAATTTGTGGAACTCGTTACGGTAACGTGATGGCTTCTCGAGGCTCAGTAATACCTTTGTTTGTAGAGCAGATACGTGCTGGCAAGCCATTGACTATTACAGATCCTAATATGACTCGCTTCATGATGACTTTAGCTGATGCGGTCGACTTGGTATTGTATGCATTTGAGCATGGTTCTAATGGTGATTTGTTTGTACAAAAGGCTCCAGGGGCAACAGTAGAAACTTTGGCTAGAGCTCTTACAGAACTTGTTGGTAAGCCTGATCATGAAATTAATATTATAGGAACACGTCACGGCGAAAAACTTTTTGAAGCTTTATTAAGTCGTGAAGAGATGGTCTGTGCAGAGGATTTAGGCGATTATTACCGTATACCACCTGATTTACGTGATCTTAATTACGGTAAGTTTGTTGAGCAAGGTGAAGAAATAATTTCTATTACAGAGGATTATAACTCGCATAATACTAAACGTTTAGATGTAGCTGGCATGCAAGAATTGTTAATGAAATTAACGTTCATGCCTGCAATTAAACGCGGTGAAAATATCGCAGCCGAGGAATAAATATGAGAGTTTTAATTACTGGTGCAAATGGCTTTGTAGGTAGAAATCTGCAGCTTCATTTGGCAGAGCGCGAAGATGTTGACGTTTTACTTTTTACTCGTGATCACACGCAGATCGATTTAGAATCGTTAGTCTCTGGTGTAGATGTAGTATTTCATTTAGCTGGAATAAACCGTCCGCAAGATCCTGCCGAATTTAAGCAGGGCAATACTGATTTGACTAAAGCTTTGTGTGATGCTCTTCAGAAAGCTAATCGCGTTGTTCCTGTTGTTTATAGTTCATCGATTCAAGCAGCTGCCGATAATCCATACGGTGCTAGTAAGCGCGCAGCTGAAGATGTATTGCTAGATTATGAAAAAGAAACTGGCGCGCATGTATTTCTTTACCGTCTAGCGAATGTGTTTGGAAAGTGGGCTCGCCCTAATTATAACTCTGCTGTAGCGACTTTTTGCCACAATATATCTCAGGGTTTACCCATTCAGGTTAATGATCCTAGCGCCCAAATAAATCTTGTTTATATCGATGATGTGATAACTTCGTTTTTAATGGTACTGGATGGTCAGATAAAACAAAGTGGCTTTGTTGAAATTGAGCAACAATATCATATCAGTGTGGGTGAGTTAGCTGATCAGGTTCAAGCGTTTAAAGACAGTCGTGACAACCTGATTACCGAAGATGTAGGATCTGGTTTGGTACGTGCTTTGTATTCTACTTATGTTAGTTATTTAGAACCTAAGCAGTTTAGTTATCAAGTGCCTAAATATGGTGACGAGCGTGGTGTGTTTGTTGAGATGCTTAAGACTAAAGGCGCTGGCCAGTTTTCATTTTTTACGGCTCACCCCGGTATTATTCGTGGTGGACATTATCATCATTCTAAAACTGAAAAATTCTTAGTCATTAAAGGAAAAGCCTGTTTTCGTTTTCGTCATATGTTTACGGGTGAATTTTATGAGTTGCATACAGAGGGTGAGCAACCTGAAATTGTTGAAACTGTAACGGGCTGGACTCATGATATTACTAATGTGGGTGATGATGAAATGGTTGTCATGTTGTGGGCCAATGAGATTTTTGATCGTGAAAATCCTGACACCTATGCAAAACCAGTTGGCACTCAAGCTTAAAATTACGGATCAGAATTATGTCAGTTAAGAAAATTAAAATTGTAACGGTTGTTGGGACACGTCCTGAAATTATTCGTTTATCACGCGTTATGGCTAAGTTAGATGATCATTGTGAGCATGTACTGGTTCATACGGGTCAAAACTATGACTATGAATTGAATCAAATATTTTTTGATGATTTGGGTATTCGCAAACCTGACCATTTTCTTAATGCGGCTGGCTCTAGTGGTGCAGAAACCATCGGTAATGTAATTATTGCGGTCGATAAAGTTTTAGCCGAAGTTAAGCCCGAAGCCTTATTGGTATTAGGTGATACTAATAGCTGCATGGCCGTTATTCCTGCAAAGCGTCGTAAAATTCCGACCTTCCATATGGAAGCGGGTAATCGTTGTTTTGATATGCGAGTGCCTGAAGAAATTAATCGAAGAATTGTAGATCATACTGCAGATATTAATTTAACGTATAGCACTATTGCGCGCGACTACTTACTACGTGAGGGCTTATCCCCTGACATGGTAATAAAAACGGGCAGCCCAATGTTTGAGGTTCTTAATTATTATCGCGAAGGAATTGATCAGTCGGATATATTAGAACGTTTAAGTTTAGACGAAGGTAAGTTTTTTATTGTCAGCGCTCACCGTGAAGAGAATATTGATTCAGACAAGCACTTTCTTAAGCTGGTTGAAGTATTAAATACCGTTGCCGAAAGCTATGGGTACCCCGTGATTGTATCCACACACCCTAGAACTCAAAAGCGAGTGGATGCAATGGGAGTTCAGTTTCATGAAAATGTACGCCTATTAAAACCTCTAGGCTTTAAAGATTACAATAAACTACAGTTATCAGCTAAAGCTGCTTTGTCTGATAGCGGTACGATTAATGAAGAGTCATCGATTCTTAATTTCGCTGCACTTAATCTTCGTGAAGCGCATGAGCGTCCAGAGGGTATGGAAGAAGCGGCTGTTATGATGGTGGGCTTAGAGGCTGATCGAGTAATGCAGGCTCTTCAAGTACTTGAAAGTCAGTTTAGCGGTACTGATCGTAGTCTACGTTTAGTTGGTGATTACAGTATGCCTAATGTATCGGATAAGATTGTACGTATAGTTCATAGTTATCGTGATTATGTGATGCGAGTTGTGTGGAAGCAGTTTTAAGATGATACTGATAGTTTCAGCTTTATTTCCCCCTGAGCCAACTGTATCTGCTGCGATATCTTATGATATCGCAGATGCTTTAGGTCAATCTGGGAAAACGGTTGTTATTTCACCTGAGCCAACCAGGCCGCTTGGTATGAAATATGATCAAGAAAATTACAAAAAAAATATTTTTGATCATATCGTCGTCAATTCCTTTACTTGCCCTGAGTCAAGTGTAGTAGGAAGGTTGAGGGAAAGTTATAGTTTTGGAATTAAATTAAAAAATTATATCACTGAAAATCATCATGATATAGAGGTCGTTTATGCAAATACATGGCCCATGTTTTCGCAGTTTATTCTTGCAAGAGTTTGTAGGAAGTATGGGGTACCTTATGTACTCCATGTTCAGGATATCTACCCAGAATCATTGACTGTCCGCCTTGGTTTATTAAATGTCTTTTTCACAAAATTACTTCTGCCAATAGACAGGTATATATTATCAAATGCCAAGCAAGTGATTACCATATCTAGCCAAATGAAGAGTAATTTAATCGGATCTCGAAAGCTAGACAGTAAACATTTGGCAGTGGTCAGGAACTGGCAAGATGATAGTTTATTTATTTCTGATGACTGTCTAATTAAGTCAGTAGATTGTTTTACATTTATGTTTGTTGGGACCGTGAATAAAACGGCTAATGTTGATCATATTGTAAGAGCGTTCGGCGAATTGAACCCATTAAATGCTAAGTTGATTATAGCTGGAGACGGTCCTGATCGGGATAGAGTACTGTCTATAGCCAAAAACTATAGCGCAAATATTGAGTTTATTAATGTATCTCCATCTGAAGTACCTGGATTGCAACGACAGGCAAATGTATTAATTTTAGCTTTAAAGAAAGGGGTAGGTAGTACGGCATTACCTTCCAAGCTTACCGCTTATCTTTATTCTTCTAGGCCTGTGCTTGTCTCTGTTGATACGTTGAGCGAAACTGCAAGTATTATTAGAGATAATGAATGTGGCTGGGCTGTGGAGTCTGAAAATATCGAAGCATTTAAAAAAGCATTGAATAGTATTTTTTTGTTAAGCTCAGATGAATTAATAACTATGGGTAGGAATGGCCTTGAATATGCTACGAATAATTTAAGTAAAAAAAATAATTTGAACAAAATGGTAGGTTTGATATTGAATTCGAGAAGGAAATTATGAGTTTATTAAAAAAAATATATTTGTCACCACTGGGTTTATTCATTTCTATAATAATGAATGTCTTACGATTTTTTACTAAACCATTTATGGTTTATGGGTATTTTTCTAAAAATGGATTACTTAAAAATACCCGAATAAGTTCCACTACTTCAATTATCAATAAGAACAATTTAAAAGTTGGTGATAATTGTTGGATTTGGCATCATTCTATTATTGATGCAAGTAATGGAGTTGAAATAGGCGAAGGTGTTCAAATAGGGGCTTTTGTAGGCATATTTACGCATAGCAGCCATGTTGCTATTAGATTGCTAGGAACTGATTTTATTAACAAAGATTCATCTGATCGGGTCGGTTATGTTAGGGCGCCAGTATCTATTGGAGATTACAGTTTTATTGCTGCCAGCGCTGTTATTATGCCAGGTACTAATATTGGGAAGGGGTGCGTCATAGGGGCTGGTTCTATTGTTAAAGGCGATATTCCAGATTATTCTATAGTCGCTGGTAACCCTTGTAGAATCGTTGGTTCAATAGATTCTTTGGATAAGCATTTCATTAATGAAGTTGGTGTAGATCTTACATATTTTGATAGCGAGCATTTTTTAAAATTACGGAATGAATTTTCTGGCGATAATCGAGGATAGTATGACTGATTTTTTACCATTTGCTTTACCTGAAATAGGTGATGATGAAATTGCAGAAGTTGTGGATTCTTTACGTTCTGGTTGGGTGACAACGGGGCCTAAGGCAAAGAGGTTTGAAACAGATTTTATTTCATTTCTTGGTGATCGCTCGCTTGAAGCAATATCTGTTAATTCTGCAACTTCTGGTCTTCATTTAGCATTGGAAGCCCTAGGGGTTAGTGAGGGGGATGAGGTGATAGTCCCCACTTATACTTTCACCGCTACTGCTGAAATTGTCCGTTATTTGGGAGCTACTCCGGTAATGGTTGATGTTGATGCGCATACATTCAATATGACTGTTGATACTTTCTCTAAGGCTATTACTGATAAAACCAAGGTTGTAGTGCCCGTTCATTTTTCGGGTTTGTCTTGTGATATGAATCCTATTATCAGATTGGCTAAAGAAAATGGCATTAAAATTGTAGAAGATGCTGCTCATGCTTTACCTGCTATGTATCAAGGTGAAATGATTGGAACACTTGATACTGATTTTACTGTATTTAGCTTTTACGCAAATAAGACAATGACCACAGGTGAGGGTGGTATGGTTGTTTCTAGAAATAAAGAATTATCTAAACGCTGTCGAATAATGCGATTACATGGGATCAGTAAAGATGCATTTGATCGTTATACCTCAACTAAGCCTTCTTGGTTTTATGAAGTGGTGGCTCCTGGTTATAAATACAATATGCCAGATATTTCTGCTGCAATGGGGATTCATCAGTTAAAACGTCTTCCTGGTTTTTTGTCCAAAAGAAGTGAGATGGCAAAAATTTATCATGATGAATTGAAGGATTTATCTTTTGAATTACCATCTTTGGCTCCCAAAGGTGATCAGCACGCTTGGCATTTGTATCCTATAAAGTTGAAACCTGAATCAGGAATTAGTCGTGATGTCTTTATTGAAAAGATGGCGGAATTAGGTATCGGGTGTTCTGTGCACTTTATTCCTTTGCACCTACACCCATATTGGCGCGATACTTATAAGTTAACTTCGGATATGTTCCCAATTGCTCAAAGGTTGTTCGAACAAGAAGTATCACTTCCTTTATATACAAAGATGACTCTTGACGATCAAAAGCGTGTGATCTCTGCAGTGAAAAAGGTATTAGGAAATGCTTAAGCGTATTTTTGATATTGCTGCTTCATTTGTAGGATTAATCTGTCTTTTACCATTGTTAATAATAATAGCTGTTTGGATTAAGTATGACTCTAGTGGGCCTGTCTTTTTTAGGCAGGTTAGGGTCGGTCGTTTTGGAGTTCAGTTTAGGATTCATAAATTTCGAACAATGGCTGTGAATTCAGAATCCTTGGGTCGTTTGACTGTTGGTTCTGATTCCCGAATTACTTCTTCTGGACATATTTTGCGAAAAACAAAAATCGATGAGTTGCCGCAACTGATCGATGTGCTCGTTGGTAAGATGAGTCTTGTTGGGCCAAGGCCTGAAGTACAAGAGTTTATCGATTGCTACCCACAAGATATTAAAGATAAGGTATTATCTGTAAGGCCTGGTATTACTGATAATGCTTCTATAGAGATGGTTGACGAGAATGAAATTTTGGCTGGCTATGAGGATTCTAGGCAAGCTTATATCGATATTATTTTACCAATTAAACAAAAATACTATGTTGAATATGTTGATATGAATAGTTTTTGGTTCGATTTTAAAATAATATTTTCTACACTCTATAAAATAATTAAACGTTAATTAGCATTTCTCACCCAGTCTGGGCAATCCCCTTGCTTATTGAATGCAGCAGGGGCTTCTAGTAATAACTCAATCACATCATCCACATGAAACTCATGGCAAGCTTTATCTAAGCGATTAAGCAAGTTGTGGGTTTCTGGCCAGCTTAGGTGTACTTCGTTCGCTGTCATGATGCGAGGGTGACTTGTCCCCTCTACGTTATCACCCACTAATAGCTCTTCGTATAGTTTTTCACCGGGGCGCAAGCCAGAATATTCTATTCCGATATCGCCACTTGGGTTTTGTTCGTGTTTTTCGCTTAGGCCCGATAGATGAATCATCTTACGCGCAAGATCTGTAATTTTTACAGGTTCTCCCATATCTAATACAAACACATCGCCGCCTTTACCCATAGAGCCTGCTTGAATCACAAGCTGTGCAGCTTCAGGGATGGTCATAAAATAACGAATGATATCAGGATGCGTAACGGTAATCGGGCCACCTTGTTGAATCTGGCGATGAAATAGCGGTACTACTGAACCTGAGCTGCCTAATACATTACCAAAACGTACCATGGTGAATCGAGTGTCTGATTGGCGCTTGGCTAGAGCTTGCAATACTAGCTCTGCTACACGCTTGGAGGTACCCATGACATTGGTTGGGCGTACGGCCTTATCTGTACTGATTAATACAAAGTTTTTAACGTGCGCCTTAATGGCGGCTTCTGCGCAATACCAAGTGCCAAAGACATTATTTCGTACGCCTTCAACAACATTATGTTCAACCATAGGCACGTGCTTATAAGCCGCCGCGTGATAGACGGTATCCACTTGGAAGGTTTCGAATATGGTTTTTAATCTATGTTCTTTTTGTACAGAGCCCAAGATTGAAATAATATCGAGTTTAAGCCTTTGTTTGTCTTTTAACTGATTTAATTCCTGTTCAATAGAGTAAAGGCTGAATTCGTTAAGCTCTATTAATACTAGCTTGCTAGGTTTTTGTAGAATTACTTGTCGACAGATTTCAGATCCAATAGATCCTCCTGCCCCTGTTACAGTAACGACTTTATTAGTAATACACCTTTGTATAAGCGCACTTTGTGGTGGTACAGGGTCTCTGCCTAATAAGTCTTCAATATCAACTTTTTTAACTTCTTCAATTTTTGCTTTTCCACTGACAATATCATTAACGGATGGTGTGGTTAAAACCTCTACTTTTTTACTGGCTAGCTGTTCTAGTAAGCGCTTTCGAGTGGATCCAGAGGCACTTCCGAGTGCAAGTAGTACTTTTTTGCGCTTGCCATTCTCAAGTAGTTCATCGAGCTTTTCGACGGGGAATACTTTTAAACCATGAATAACCGTATTTTGTTTTTTTCGATT
>TARA_B110000196_G_scaffold141513_1_pt1 | contig 18090 bp, 15 predicted proteins | sample TARA_B110000196 | Tara Oceans TARA_B110000196 (sample SAMEA4397072) | marine metagenome | biome: Polar Biome; feature: [MES] marine water layer (ENVO:01000295) within the mesopelagic zone...; material: water (ENVO:00002006), including particulate matter (ENVO:01000060) such... | reverse complement strand
CAGTCTGCACCGGCTTTCTCAAATCGTGGAGCAGATTCGAAGACTCCACGGCCGTGTTCGCCAAGTACATCTGCAAATGCGAAAAGCTCATCGTCATCAGCAAATGTTCCCGGTATCGGTCTACCGTCTGGAGTTCGGTGTAGCAAAGTTCTAGATGTGGAGAAACCGAGTGCGCCCGCAGTCATGGCTTCATCAATTAACTCGCACATTGAACTTATCTGTTCTGCTGAGGCAGGTTCTTCGTCAAGGCTAGATTCTCCCATCACATGCCAACGCACGGCCACGTGGCCAACCATGCCACCGACATTTATTCCTTTGGGAGTTGAGTCGATAAATTCAAGATATTCACCATAGCTCCGCCAGTTCCATGGAAGGCCTTCGAGAATAGCATCCTTGGGAATATCCTCTACTGACTCCATTACTTCTGCGATGAACTCGATGTCCTCAGTTTTGACAGGGGCAAAGGTCACGCCACAATTACCCATTACAACAGACGTAATACCGTGCCAGCAGGAACTGGAGCCAATTGGGTCCCATGCTAATTGAGCATCTAGATGAGTGTGGATATCAACAAATCCTGGGGTAACAAGCTTCCCAATTGCATCGATTTCAGTTTCACCGGTGCCTTCCACAACACCTAATTTGACGACTCGGTCGCCAATGATGCCCACGTCTGCAAGTTTCGACGGTGCTCCTGTTCCATCAATCACTGAGCCGCCTCTTATGACAAGGTCGTATTTTGTGTCGCTGCCACTCATTTTATTGCGCCTCTTTCTGTGCCTTAACAAATAATGTCTTGCTAACAACTAGCTTCTCTTAGCGTGCCTCTTATCAAATCATAGACCCAAATGCAGGACTGACGTAACAAATATGGGGCGACACCCGTTGTGCCTAAATATTAAGTACTCTCATAGGTAAGCAATGCACTTGGTCTTTAAGTGCTTATCCCGGGGTCTGCAGGTGCGTATGCGAAGTTCTAGCCCAGTCCGAGTTATCTCTCTTTCTATACTCCTGTCAGCCTTCGCTTTAATCAGTTGTGCTGATGACACACCTCAGGTAGTCGTAGAGGAGCGTGTTGCTGGGGACTCGACAACCGTTACTACTATTCAACAGACAACGACGACGCAGCCAGCGCCAACAACGACCATTTCCAATCAGGTAAGTCCTACGTCTACTACCGAGCTTGAGAACATAGATCCCCTCTTAACAAACGCTGCTTCGCTGTCGACCGGAGGATTGGGACCTGTCGATATCGGAATGAGCCTCAGTGAAGCCGAGGAAGCTGCTCGCGTATCTTTTGTTCTCTCGCCTGGGGGTTCTGAATCATGTCGCTCCTACTCACCTGAGTCCGGAGCTGTCGGGGTGTCTTTTATCTTTAACGATGAAAAACTCGTTCGCATCGAAATTCTGAGTGGACCTATTAAAACTCGATCGGGCTATGGCTTAGGCTCCAGCAAACTTGAGATTAGGAATGCTTTTGGTGACCGGATTCAAGAATCTTCTAGTGGGGACAAAATCTCGTATGTCCCTGTCGATAAAAAAGATCTTGAAAAAAGAGTCATCTGGCAAGTAGATGAGAACGACATAGTCACGTCTCTTCGGTCTGGTATTCTTCCGCACATCACGCCACTGTTAAGTTGCCTAGGCGAATAAGCAACTGAGGAATTAATAGGCTACTTCCAGAAGTTTTTTATCACGTCAACCCAAAGTTGAGTGGTGAGGGCGAGCGAGTCAACATCAACTCGCTCGTCGTGACCGTGGAACCGTGTCATGAACTCTGAGGAAGTCACATTGTCGCTAAACAGGCCTGCACCGTAAGCTATTGCGCCTTTTTCTCGGTAGAACCGGGCGTCAGTTGCCCCGACGATTAGCGATGGAATAAGTTCGGCGCCCGGATGAGCTTTTTGCATCAGTTCTTGAAGTAGTGACCACATCTGTGTATCTGTTGAAGAGAAGGTGGCAGCATCATCATGAATGTGTTTAATTTCCACTTCATCGAATAGTTCACCGAGCGCCTCTCTAAGATGATCATCTACATTGTCACTGTCTCCAGGGGCAGTTCTGATATCGACTTCGATTTCAACAACATCAGGAATGACATTAGTTTTCACTCCTCCGTGAACAACATTTGGCGAAAACGTCGTATGGCTGCAGGCGTGCAAGTGCCCAGCTAGTCCGGGGGCATCGAGACTAGCTATTGTTTCCCAAACAGTCTCTGGCTTTAGCAATGCTGCTTTGACTTCATCGGACAAATTCAAAGTCGAAACTTGATGCTGCCACATTTCAGTTAACTTTGGAGATGGGCGATAATCGCCTAGCCGTCGAATTACCTCTGCAGCTTTCAGAACAGCGTTGTCAGCACCAAATGGCATAGAACCATGACCTGGTGTCCCTTTTACCGTCAGCCTCCGCCAACCTAATCCCTTTTCGCCCGCTGCGACCGTTAGTTTCTTGCCATGAGGTGTCTCAGTGGGTAACCCTCCGAATTCAGTTAACACAAAGTCGGCTTTGATGGCGTCCCAATGGTGTTCAGCCATCCACTTAGCCCCATAAGTGCCCCCAGCTTCCTCATCCGCTACCCCGAAATACACCAGATCACCTTTGGGCCGAAAGCCAGTCTTTATGCAATTGCGAAATGCTACCGCCATCGAAGAAGTCAAATTCAACATATCCACAGCACCTCGCCCCCAAACCTCCCCGGCTACCAATTCCCCGCCGAATGGATCCCTGCTCCACCCATCTGGGCTCACTGGTACTACATCTGTATGTCCCATCAGACAAAGAGCTGGCGCCGTTGGGTCAGTACCTTGGATTCGCGCCACCATTGATCTCCGACCGGGCAAACAGTCAAAATGTTCTAACTCAACGCCGGGGCCTTCAAGGAACGTTTCGAGCATGTCACTATTACGAATTTCCTCGCCAGACGTTTTCTGACCATCATTTACACAAGCATTTCTAATCATTTCCTGAAGAAGTTCTACAGTTTGATTCGTAAGGCTGCTGTCAGTGTGGGCGGTATCAGTCATGCACTTGAGACTACTGTGCCTGACGTAATGCCCTGCTCCTCTAGACACATCAGATAATTTTAGGGAACCGATGGGCGGCGTCGAAGTTTCAAACCAGCAATATCGCATGTTCTCCATCTCGTCGAATAGCTCTAACAAACCTACGAGACGTTTTAGCCGTCCAGGCTTTGTCAAAAGCTACAGTTCTCAAGCGGGAACCTTACAATTCGGCTGGAACATCGAAGTCGTCAAACTTGACCTCGCACCGCTTACCCCTAACTTAAAGCACGATTACGATCGAAGAACATTATGGGTTCACCTAAGACTATTGAAGAGCACGCAGCTGTAAAAGGTTTCCGACTGGTTTCAACTGTGTGGAACCCCACAAAGGTGCTAGGCATGCGATTGGGTTCCAATGCAAGCGCGGACATAGCATCGAGAACGGCGAAGCCACTAACAAGGCCAGGTCTGTGAAATGTATGAGCACTAAGTGCATGTTGAGCGAGCCAGAGACCGTGTTAACGCTATGGACAACCCCGAGTTCGCAGATACTGGTTTCCGCGACTACAAAACCGACATCACTATCGAAATCAAAGTAGCGACGACTAAAAGTTTAATGCCCATGTTGCCATTTTTGTCTGAGAAAATGCTTGAAGCCATGACGGAAGCTTACTAAGAAGATTGATTCGCTACCAGATTTGCTTAATAAGCGTCCATTTCACATAGAACATAAAGACATTTCATGGCAACACAGCTGGTTGCTGTTGGATGTCGCAATGATTCCGAAACACCATAATGGTAATCAACGTCAGGAAGCTCATCATGAGATGTGCGATAGCAATCATGTGTGTGTCTAAAAAAATTTGAAATTCAGTTCTGTTTGAAGTCGTCCTGATCTAACGGCGTTAAAGTCGCGTCATGGGAAAAGGTAGCGCTCTGGAAGCTTTTAGAATCGAATGCGCCCACTTCATTTCTGGCGCTAAAGAATCTGGTGCGGCATGCCCGGCATACGGAGCTATCTTGCCACCGGTATTTCACCAAGACGCAATGCGCTGGCAGCGCTACTGCTACGACTCCGGTTGGGCAGGGATACATTGGCCCAGCTCGCACGGCGGCATGGGGTTGTCCAAAGAGCACAATATCATCTGGCATGAAGAGTGCGCTAAGGCTGAAGTAGCGCCCTACCTCAACCTCCAAGGCTTAGTGCTCGCTGGAGAAGCAATCATGCGCTCAGGTAGTCCGCAACAACAAGAAAAGTTTTTGCGCCCTACTTTGAAGAATGAAATTTTATGGTGCCAGCTCTTTAGCGAGCCGGAGGCAGGCTCCGATCTCGCCGGACTTAAAAGCTCTGCGGTTCTTGACGGTGAGACATTTATTCTAAATGGCCAAAAAGTGTGGTCATCCAACGCCCAATTCGCCCAATTCGGAATCTTGATGGCAAGAACTGATTTGCACGCGAGTAAGCACAAGGGCATCAGCTTTTTTCTTTTAGACATGCAACTTCCTGGGATCGAAATTCGCCCTTTGAAACAGATGACTGGTGATCACGAGTTCTGTGAGGTCTTTTTTGATGACGTAGTGATGCCTAAGAATGCTTTGCTAGGGGCACTGCACGATGGCTGGGCCGTAGCAATGAGCGTCCTCGAAGATGAGCGATCAGGGGCAGGCAGCGCCGATGTGATAAGCCTGGGCCACCGACTGCGGCTTATGACGGCTAACGCGAAAAGCACAAATTTCGTGGAGCGTCAATCTTTGACATCGTTACTTACAAGAGGACGTAGTTTACAATCTCTTTTGGAGCTCAAAGGTGACGACGCTCTTATGGCTCCGATAGCGAAACTACTCAACGCAGAAATTGGCTACGACGAAGCTCAGATCGAATCGCAGATCCTTGGGCCAGTATCGATGTTAGAGAGTGAAGCGACCGAACGCCTTCTCTATTCTCCTGGAATGCGTATCGCCGGAGGTTCAAGCGAAATTCAAAGAAACATAATTGGTGAACGTATTCTTGGTCTACCGAGGGAACCTAAGATCAACAAGGAACCTGAAGTGGTGGAGAAATAAGGCCTAAGCCTTCAGCACAACGCCAATTCTTATCTATTTCTAAATCGTGAACACTTCGCTAACGTTATTTTTGATTGCGTCATCAGAGTAGAGCATGGGCACGAGTTCACCGGATAGCCATGGGACTCTTTGGTCTAAATCGTGACCGGATGCTCGAACTCCTGATACTCCATGAGGTACAACCCACCCGCTGTTGTCCCAATCAGCGAGATCATACACATATCTAGCAACAGATGCTGCCGCAGACCGCTCTCCAGTCTCCGGTACGATGGACCCGCATCGCACTGTATCTCCGTCACCAGGGCAGCTGTCCATCGGAGGATGTAGATCTCGGGCAGGTTCCCATTGCTCTGCCAAAGGGTGCGGTGACGCCATCCGATGGAGTCTCCCCCACTGCCACTCAGATATTTCAGGACCGTATCGGTGCTGCAACTCTGTCAATGACTCATCCAAAGCCGAACTAAGAGCTTCTGCTAGTTGTTTCGGTGTCTCCAAGCCCGGAATCAGTGCTGTTTTTCCACTCAGGAGTATCTCCGTTGCTGATTCGAAAAGCATCCGACTGGCCTGTTTGGCTGATGGCCAACCTGGTGCGCCTAGCTGTGAAGAGAGAACCTCTAGCCGCTCGCCAATGGTTTCGGCCCACCGTCTTCTAATAACGTTATAAATACTAGCGGCCACGGATTGTGTCGTAACTTCACAATCCCAGCTGGTCAGAAGATCTAAGGCCGCAGGTGCCATAACGTGTGTGCAGGCTTTAGAATTCTCCCTAAATATTTTTATTAACTCTGGAGCGACTAATGATTTAACATCTCTATGAATCAACTTCATGTCCTCAACTGTTGCGTCAGACATATCCGAAAGAAGTTGAACTATCCGGTCATGACGCGCTGGTCCCGCGAAATCAAGAGAAATATAGGGCCCAGCATCGCTTATTCGATTGTTTGCAGTGACCAGAAAGCCACGTTTCGGATTTCGCCAACCCTGGAGTCCTTCATAGGAAACTTCGGCCGCTCCATTCCAAGAATTAGCGGGTATTCCAGCAACAGGAGTCCACCGATTAGCAATATTTCGCTCTACGACCCTCCCTCTTACCTTGAAAGAGATATTTCCCCTAATGTCTGCGGATAAAAGGTTATTTACTGGGATAACCCAGGGTTTTACCGCAGATTCAAGCTCTTGACACGACTCGGACTTAAGCATCGGGGATAGCGCTTCGAACGTGGTGTCGACACCAGATATTCCAGTCCACATTATGCTTAGGGCGACTCCATCAGCTGGATCACCTAACACGACTGGGCCGCGATCAGTCGAGCCGCACCATACTTCCACAGGTCCAGAATCTCTGATCTTCAAGGTTTCGGGGCGCCACTCGACGCTAGCCAAATCATTGGTTTCAACAAAAAGGTCGGTGTCATCAGCCATTCCGTGAGTAATGCACCATGCAACATTGGGGTTATGGCCGAAATGTGGAAAAGCTGGCACTCCAGGGAATCCCATACCGATCGCATCGAATTCAGGGCACTGCATATGGAACTGGTGATACACATTTGGAAATTCAATTGTTCTGTGAGGATCTCCAGCTAACAGAGGCAGACCGCTGGCAGTGCGGCTTCCGTCTAACGCCCAAGAATTCGATCCGCCATCAATCGAACTTAACGAGTCCAATGTTTCCTTGTTGTTCGTTAGGACCTCAACGCTTGCAACAAGTAGGTCTACTAGGCCGCTGCTTTGTGGGGGCATCATCGCAGTATCATTATTTGGGTCGCCAAGGAAAGCTCGCGTTATCTCAGCTCCGGCCTTTGTCAATAAATGCCCACGCCACAATTTTCGGTGCAAGGTGCCCATAAATATATGTCGGACTTTATATACCGCTACGCAGTGCCAAGGCTCCCACGCCTCTGGTCCTTCTGGATGAAAATCAAACTCTTTAGGCAGGGAATCGCCATGACTTTTAAGCCATCGGTTTACACCGTCAGCGTATGACTGAGTCATCTCTCTTGCTTCGTCGCTTAATTTGTTCCAATCACTTCTGGCATTTGCAGCTAGTCCGAGTCGTCTAAAAAATGCATCTTCCATAGCCCCAGAAGATCCGACGACTTCTGACCATCGACCTAGCGCGCGACGGCGGTCCCATTCCATCTGCCAAATTCGGTCATCGGCGGCCACCCACCCTTGTGCCTCAAAAGCATTAGCAGCGCTATCCGCCTTTACGTGTGAGATCCCCCATTTGTCTCGAGATATCGTAGACATTATTTAAAAGCTTCTCTTAAAGCTTCGCCGCATTCAAGCAAGAGAATTGCACCATCTTCGGTATGACTTGACAACTGGAAAAGTACATGGGGCTGTTCATCGAACTGTCGGTGGGTAACCGGAATACCTATCTCGACAAGATGATTCGCATAGTCGTTTCCTTCATCTCGCAGTGGATCCCGTTCACAAGTTGCTATATAAGCCGGTGCCAATCCCTCATGGCTCGATGCTGCTGCAGGGGAAACCCGCCAATCAGAAGATGAATCACCACCGATTTCTTCACCTATATAATGTTTGTAGAACCATTGCATTGTTTCCATCGGCAGGAAATACCCTGCGCCATTCTCGTCATAGGAATCGTGCCAACTACGTGCATCTGTAGCGGGGTAGACAAGCATTTGCAGCCGGAGGTCAAGTTGATTGTCCCTAGCCAATAAAGCCATAACAGCTGCGAGGTTCCCACCGGCTGAATCCCCACCTACGGCGAGCCGTTCTGGGTCTCCACCTATGAGCGCTGCGTTCGACTTCACCCACGACAATGCGGCCCAGCAATCTTCTACCGCAGCTGGGAATTGGTGTTCCGGGGCCAATCGATAGTCAACGGCAACCACTACGCACTGTCCGCCGTTACATAAAAGGCGACACTCTTTATCATGAGTTTCTAGGTCGCCTATTACCCATCCTCCGCCGTGGAAAAAAATCAGAACCGGCAAAGACTCGTGGGTATTGGGCTTATAGACTCGCACGGGAATTTTTAAATCATCTACTTCGATGAGGAATTCCGAAACGCCACCTGCGACTTCTGGCCCCGGCCCAAGCACATGTGCGAGAGCCCGGTAGCCGTTCCGAGCTTCAAGGGGTGTTAGGTCAGAAGTCTTTGGTGCCCCAGCGGTCGCCAATTCTAGTTGCGCTATGAAAGCTGCTGTATCAGGTTTATAACTCATGAGAGTCCCTATTCTTGTTGGTGAATCCTTGTCGTCTTGAAGAGCGCTTCCACCAAACTCTGAGCTCTGCAACCTGTATAAGTCCTAAACTGAGTTAGCGGCCTTTAAACATCCCGAGGCGCCTCTCGCCCACTGATGCAATGCCTTCTTTGGCATCCTCAGTGTGAGAAAGTCGAGCCTGGATTTCAGCTTCTCGTTGAGTAATTGTCCTGACTTCATCGCCTAAACCGAGCCGCAACGTTGATTTAATGGCACGTAAGGCCAACGGCGCGTTCTTAGCAATATCGGCTGCGATTTCCAAAGCTCTTTCCCGTACCTGATCATTTGCCACACACTCATCAGCCAAACCAATGGCTAGAGCTTCCTCACCCTTGTAACGCTTAGCGGTATACAAAACTTGGGCAGCTTTCGATGGACCCAACAAAGCAGGAACTGTGACACTCATTCCGAATCCTTGATGAATACCCAATGCAGCAAAATTGGCTGAGAAACGCGCATTGGGGCACGTAACTCTAATGTCTGGAACCATGGCTAGCCCTAGCCCTCCGCCGATGGCAGGTCCCTGGATAGCTCCGACTATGGGCAACGTGACATCAAACAAACGCGCTGACCCTTGATATAAGGCCAAGGTAGCGTCGCCTCCAACAACCTCGTCGTCCCCGCCGCCTACCCCATCACCTGCAAAATCAGCACCGGCACAGAAAGACTTACCGTCGGCTGCGAGCACTGCGCAACCTATCGACATATTCGACTGCAGTTCCTCTAAAGCATCAGCAATATCATGTATCTGTCGGAAGTTAAGAAAATTATGTGGTGGTCGGTTCATTATCACAACCCCAACATTTCCGTGAATTTCCACTCTTAGACCTTCGGACATTCTAAATTCTCCTTACGGTGCGAATCGCTACTGAAACTAGTCAAACGTAAGAGCACAACCTACGCCGTGTACTCGCCCATTGTTGCTTCAAATATCGGCATAGACAACTCGGTACCTAAACTTGAACCTCGAAGTCCTAACTCCCAATCGGTGTTTCGCCTCCAGAAGCGCCTTGCTAGCGGTATCCAAGTCGAGACAGTGGTTGAATATTTTTAAGCAACGCGATCGAACTTACAAGGGGCCCCTGGCATGGCGAACTGAACACATTAAACACGTCTAGACAACCATCAAACCGTCAATCCTTTGCTTCACACTCGGGTCTTGCTAGCGAACTCGTGGTTACAAAACTGAAAGTCTCAAAAAATCAGCTATCTGTGTCAACAGTTACACAAACAGCGATGACACATCGCTATTTTTGAATAGCGGTTTGCAACTCAACGACATAAATACCACTACGGTTAGTTCTAAAGTGTTCTAGATCCATCATGTAATCCAAATACTGGGGGTAGGTATGACTGACATAGAAGAAGAACAACAGGTACACGTTCGTACTACAGGTATTGAGTGGGATGATTTACTCGCTCGCCTTCAAAGCTTACTCCGTATAAGAACAACTCCGATTGGGATGAAGCTCTTTCAAACTGTTGAAGACATGGAAGCAATTCCTCGTATTCGTCGGCCTGATTCCATCCATACCACTGACCAAATAGTCGGTATGGCGGCTCGGCTTAACTGGACCGTTGGGATTACCCAGGATGACCTTGTCGGGGCACAGTGCGGCGCTGTCCTGGGATTGCATCCACAAGATGACGAATGGTTATCTGGTGACCGAATGAAGGGTGTCTGGTTTGAAACCCTCGAGGATAGTTCGGCTCACCAGCATGCTATGGACTGTGTTCCTTTTGGAACTTACGCAGCGATGGCGGTTTCGCCTCTAAGTACTAAGCGGCTTAACCCCCCTGATATTTGTCTCGTTTATGCAACACCCGCTCAAATGATTATTCTGATTAATGGTCTCCAGTGGCGTGATTACAAAAAATTAGATTGGTCTTGCGTGGGTGAATCAGCATGTGCGGATAGCTGGGGTCGAGCTTTGCAAACTGGGGAACCGAGCCTCTCCATTCCGTGCTTTGCTGAGCGGCGCTACGGAGGTGTTATGGAAGATGAACTTCTTATGGCCATATCCCCGGAAGATCTAGCAATTGCGATAGATGGCATGGAAGCCTTGGCTAAAAATGGACTCCGGTACCCAATACCTACCTACGGTATACAAAGCGATGCTCGCGCTGGACTTGGTGCTAGCTACTAGAACATCAAATTGTTAACCGCCCGTTCTATTCAAAACAAGAAAGACATCATGAATACAGAATTTACGAAGCCAGGTTTTGATCTAGGCATTGTCACGAGCAATGGTGACGCGATGCTTGAATTCTACCGAGATGTGATTGGGCTCAAATTTGAAGCCTCAATTAATATGGAGAAACTAGGGATACAGTTCATGCACCGTCTATGGGCCGGTGAAAGTTTGCTAAAGATTGTAGTCCCAACCGCTGAAATCAGCGATGGCCCCACGGGGGGCATGATGGGCTCCACAGGCCTCCGGTACTTCACACTGTCGGTCGCCAATGTTCAGCCGGTGCTGGATGCATGCACGGAAGCTAAGGCCCGAATTATTTGGGAACGACGCGAAGCTCGGCCAGGAGTCTGGGTCGGAATGGTCGAGGACCCTGACGGAAATTGGGTTGAGTTCATCGAACGCTAGCTCCGTAGCTAGGTAAAATAAATTACTCTAAATATGAGAGCTGAATGGTCAATCGGCTGTCGCTTTTGGTTACAGCCAGGTCATGAAAATGAATCTTGCCGCTTCCTAGGTGAAATTACAACGAGCCCAAAATTTCGTTCATGTCGCGAGTTTCTTGGACCCTGGATGCTACCTGGGTGCCCGACCAAGTAATAAATATGGATTTGGACAGAGAACAGTGCGTCCTCAATCAACAACTTCTTTTATGTGGCTAATTAGTAACTCTGCAGTTGGCTGGAGTTCGAAGGGATAAGTCACAATTATATCTGCGTAATCTTGACTGGGTTCAACGAATCGCTGATGCATAGGAGCGACGCTCGCTGCGAACTGGTTTCGAACACCCAGTTCATCTCGCCCTCTTTCGGAGACGTCGCGCTGCAGTCTTCTAGCTAGACGAAGTTCCTCAGGTGCATCCACGAACACTGCGAGGTCTAAAAGCTCACGGCACTCAGGTACCGCCAGAAGCAAAACGCCATCGACGATTACTAAGTTTGCTGAATCGAGTCGACGTGTCCCACCAGGCCGTGTGTGTGTAGCAAAATCGTAGATAGGAACCTCAATCGCATCACCGTTGTTTAGAGCACGCATATGCCCAACAAAAAGTTCAGTATCTAGCGAATCCGGGTGGTCATAGTTAACGCTAGAACGATCACGAGCCGGCATCTCCGAGAGGTCATGGTAATAGTCATCAAAAGCAAGCAAAACGGAGTTGTTTAAAAATTTCGTAAGAAGATATTTCGCTAACGTCGTTTTACCTGAGCAAGAACCACCGGCTATACCTAGAAGCACAATTACCTTGGCGTTTCATTCCACGGGCCCTCATCAGACCGCGGTTCCTTTGGAAGTCCCAAGATACGCTCACCGATAATGTTTCTTTGCACTTGGCTTGTACCTGCGTAAATTGTTCCTGATCGAGCGGACAAGAAACTATTAATCCAAGCTGAGGAAGTGTTCGGTGTGCCTGCATCGGCTGCCCCCAAGCCAGCGGCGAAACGATCATCCCCATCAACGATCATTGCATCAGCCCCTAAGATATCTAGGGCAAGTTCAGTCACTACCCGATGGTATTCGCTCCAATTCAACTTACCGATCGAGCTTTTAGGTCCTGGAGGCTCTCCATTCAAAAATGACGTTAAAACTTGCTGTCCGAGCCATCTCATTATTTCAACTTTGCTGTGACACCAAGCTAATCGCTGCCTGATATCAGCTTCACTGGTTCGACTGCGCTCTCGTGCCAGGTCAATCAAACGATCTAGTTCTGCCCGGTATCGGAAATAAGTTGTCGTCGCTCCGAAGCCTCGTTCATAACCGAGCAAAGTCATAGCAACAGCCCAACCACCGTTGACTTGGCCAATTACATTACTTTTTGACACACGTGCATCTGAAAAAAACACTTCGTTGAAGTGGCTATGTCCAGCTATGTTGGTGATCGGCCGAACTTCAACGCCTTTCTGTTCCATCGGGCATAGAAAAAAAGTTATTCCTTGGTGTTTCCCATTTTCCGGAGTGGTGCGCGCTAGAACAAAAATCCAGTTAGCTAGATGTCCATTTGACGTCCATATTTTTTGTCCATTCAGAATCCATTCGTCGCCATCAAGCTCGGCTTTACATCCCAAATTAGCTAGATCGGACCCAGCATCAGGTTCACTGTAACCTTGACACCAAAGGTCATCGCCTTCAAGAATTCTCGGTAAATAGTGTTTTTTTTGGTCCTCAGTTCCCCACTCGATAATTGTGTTTCCGACCATACCGATGCCAAATCCATCGTTTGAGCCACCTGTGGGTAATCCTGCCTTAGTGAACTCTTCAGCGATAATTACATTCTCTGAAGCTGAGAGACCCGGGCCGCCATATTCTGTCGGCCACACGGTGGCAAGCAGTTGGTTATCTCGGAGAACTTTTCGCCAGTCTTTCAGGAACTCTGTTTTAGCGTCTCCAGTGAGTGAGCCAATACCATCCCAGTTCGCAGGTAAGTGTTCTGCGATAAAGGACTGTATTCCGTCACGGTAGACCTGAGCTGATTCTGAATAAGTCGGCTGCATGAGTTAAAGACTACTTCAGATAATCCAAACCACAATAATCTCTTACTGATCAGTCGCTTCGGGTCTATTTGCAGAAAGTTTGGTAATCACACGGTCAAAGAAATCGTCGTCCTGTAACCCCGGCACCATTAATCGGTTATCTATTACCCAGCTTGGCGTTCCTGTGATTCCCCACTCCAGAGCTTTTTTTATCGAGGCACCAATTGCTGGCGCAAGTTCATCGTTAAGAACTACCCGTTGAAGTAGGTCTGGAGGAACTATCGAGCTGGATGCCAACTTAAGTAATATCTCGGGCGATTCAATATCTAAATCCTCGACCCAAATGGCTCTGAAGAGGTTATCCATAAACAATCGGCTATTTCCTGGGTCAATATGATCGACTAGCAGCGCAGCTTGATGCGCTCTTCGAGTTGGACGAAATTTCTTGGGCGCCATGAATGGCAGGCTCATCTGATCTGCCAAGTCAGCTAGCACACTAAATTTCCTACTGTTCAAGCGACCACCATCAGGAATTTCGGGGTGTAGCTCATATGGCATCCAACTGATTTCAATGTTATGACGCTGCTTTAGACGTGCCGCACGGGCCCAAGCTATGTAGCACCATGGTCAAAGAAAATCAGACCAGACAACAATTGGGAGCAAGACGTCGTCTGAAGGTATACGTTCATTTGTCATGGACTTCACAATTCCCAACGACATCAAGTCTCTACTCGATGATCTAGACCAATTCATAGACGATGTTATAAGACCTATAGAGAACGAAGACGACAATGTTCGGTTCTTTGATCACCGTCGGGAAGACGCTAGAACTGACTGGGATCGAGACGGGCTTCCAAACGAAGAGTGGGAAGCGCTCCTTGTTCGAATGAAACGCGAAGCAGATTCAGCCGGATTCCTCCGGTGGCATTTACCGAAACGTTTCGGGGGTAGAGACGGTACAAATCTAGGAATGGCCATAGTGCGAGAGCATTTAGCCCGGAAAGGCTTAGGCCTCCATAACGATCTACAGAATGAGAGTTCTATAATCGGCAATTTTCCGACTGTGCTAATGATGGAAAAGTTTGGTACTGAGGCACAACAGGCTGAATGGATTCCCAAACTGTTGGAAGGCACGGCTAAAATCGGGTTTGGTCTAACCGAACCGTTACATGGTTCTGACGCGACTTGGATGGAGACTACAGCTACACGCGATGGTGATGAGTGGATTATTACTGGCGAAAAATACTGGAACACCGGACTTCACCACGCAACGCATGACTACATTTTTGCCCGTACCTCAGGAAACCCAGGTGAAGGACACGGCATAACGTGTTTTATCGTTCCAGTCGCCAGTCCTGGGTTCAAAGTTGAAGAGTTCATGTGGACGTTCAACATGCCCACTGACCATGCTCACGTTCGGCTAACTGAAGTCAGAGTCTCGAATGCTGACATTCTCGGAGAAGAAGGACGCGGGCTCCAAACTGCTCAACTGTTTGTTCATGAAAATCGAATCAGACAGGCTGCTTCTTCTGTCGGCGCAGGCTTACATTGCATCGACACAGCAGTGGACTACGTCAATAACCGAGTGACTTTCGGGAAACCGTTATCACAGAATCAAGCTATCCAATTTCCGTTGGCTGAGTTATACACGGAAGCAGAGATGATCAGAGCTCTGATTTGGAAAACAGCCTGGCAAATGGATGAAGGCGTAGAGTACATGGAGATAACTGATCGAGTCGCAATGTGTAACTACAGGGGAAATCGATTCTGTTGCGATGCAGCAGATCGAGCAATGCAGAGTTGTGGCGGTAATGGTTACGGAAGACATATGCCTTTTGAACACATCTACCGACACCACCGCCGTTATCGAATCACTGAAGGCGCTGAAGAGATCCAGATCCGAAAAGTTGCAGGGAAATTATTTGGCTACGCCGATCGGGCCAAAGGCTAAGTTCACTGCGTTAGATGGGTTAGTTGCTTCTATTGCTTAACAACGTTTAAGCACGGCTATCTCAAATTTCAGATGCTGGGGACTCAGCTTGATTCGGAAACAGTTTTTGAAGTATCGCGTCAGTAGTAGGTTCAGAAGTTTCCTGTATCTCATGTACGGAATCTCCAAGAAGTTCTTCAAACGGGTCACCGGCTTCCGCCATAACAATATCGTCGAAGAAATCCCGAAGCTCTGCCGGGTCATATACCTGCGCTAACGCTTCTACCATCATCCCCATAGGTACCAAAATTGGGCGTTCGCTTTGATCATCGGGATCTGAAGGATTGGAGTACCAAATCGCAGCGCTCGGCTCTCCATCGAATATCTCCTCGACGGATCCGAAAGCGGCGGTGTATTCACGTCCAGAGATATCGCAGTCCCATTCCCAAGCTGGTCCGGGTTCCGCCACGTCTTCTTCTGGGTTCAAGACCTCAACTCTACCTCTTTAAGGCGCACCGACAGCACTTGTTGCGCTTTGGAGATCGGAAGCGATCTACGGGCCTGACTACAATCCTAAAAATGGTTTTCAGATAACCGCCTAGATCACCCTCTTCTCCAACTGCTTATGACCTTGTCAAACCAGCTTTAATGAACCACGAAGCGTCTGAGGACCAGCCATATCAAAGGATTGGTTCAACGCTTCGATGAGCCGGCACCAATTGCCACAGTTCATGCCTACTGAACTTACGTTCCATTTGCCTCGAATCTTCAGACCTTAGTCACGATCTGATATCTAAGACCTAGGCACACCAGTAGATCAGGCTCCATGCCATAGGAAACAGCTATTAGATCCCTAATGTGATGAAATCTGATTAAGAGCTCTACCCGTTGATATAGGAAACTTGAGGCATGGAGAGTGCTCCTGTTCAGGGGTTATCCGCGTCCGTCACTCTTTCAATTAATAGATAGTAATATGTCAAAGATTTCGAGCATTGGTGAGGAGATCTGTTCTTTAGTCACCGTGTTCGATCTACCAATCGTTGTAAATCAGCAATGTAGTCACCCCACAAAGCCTCGGGCGTATCATGACCCATTTGCTCATATGTAACTAGCTCAGCGCCAGGTATTAACGCAGCAGTTGCTTCACCGCCATCCAATTGAATCAACTGGTCCATTCTGCCATGGATGACCATAGTGGGAACTGTGACAGTCGGAAGTTGCTCTGCTCTAGAGCCTGAAGCCAATACCGCCAATAGTTGCCAAATTTTCCCCTGAGGGTAATAGCACCGGTCATAGGCTGCCTCCTCTAACAAAAAGGCTGAGTCCCTATCAAATAAAACGCCGCCATGGATCTCGCGCGCTTCTACGGCGTTTAAGACTGCACTGCATCGATCATGACCTGCCGTTTTCAATCCGGCTGCTGCTTGTGCGGTTGCTTGCCCAACCCCGATTTCCCCTGTCGTTGACATCACTGTTGTCATCGATTGGAGACGGGCAGGGTGATTGATTGCAAGTGTTTGAACGATCATTCCGCCCATAGACAGGCCCCAAACGTGGGCTTGCTGTATCTCCAATGCATCTAAAACTGCGAGGCAGTCCATAGCCATGTCTGACAAGTTGTATGGCGCCAACAGTTCTCCAAGGGAATGTTCTAGCGTCAATTGTTCAAGGACTTGATCCATACTGGGGGGCTGTCCAGGTGTTTTCGATGACAGTCCGACGTCACGGTTGTCCATACGAATGACATAAAATCCAGCACGGTTAAATCCATGAACCCATGCAGGAACAAAGTTAATCGATTGGCTACCCAGGCCGTTGACGAACAGAACGGGAGGGTTCGAGTTATCGCCATATGCATCGAAGTAAAGCTCGACGTCACCATTTCGAGCTGTGCCCGACGTTCGGGGCTCCATCAGGACCCTCCAATAACCGACTTGGCTATTAGACCCTGAATTGTCGCCACTGGAAGTTGGAGATCCTGTGTCAGCACTTCAACGGTGTGTTCACCTAAACCGGGAGCTGCCACCAGGTCTACTGAGCTAGCTGACAATCGAGGCGCCCATCCCAAAATAGGAACCTCACCGCGATCGGGATGATCGATTGTGGTTATGAATCCGCGTGCTTGTAAATGTGTGTCGTTCAAGAGCTCGCTGGTGTCAAGAACCGGCCCCCCTGGCACACCTTCAGCGGCGAGCAACTCAGCAACTTGATGCTTTGTTAGATGTTTCGTCCAGGAAGAAATTTCATTTCTTAGTGCATCATCATTATTGAGTCGGTCTCGACCGTGGGCGAACCGAGGGTCGTTAACAAGTTCGGGTTTTCCCATTACAGAACAAAGATTGATCCACATCTTTGGTGTAATCGCCATGATCATCACGTAATCATTCGCTCCGTCGCCTTTACATGGATACAAGTTGTTTACTGCGCGAGACCCATTTCCTGTTCGAGCTAAAGGTTCATCATTCCAACCAGGCGCCATCGCCATTCGAGTGCGCATGTAGTACGTCATCGCTTCTTGCATCGCGATTTCTACGTACTGTCCATCTCCGGTTCGGAGTCTCTGAATGTAGGCAGCAAGAATCGCCATTCCCAGTTGCACCCCTGTGCCTGAATCTCCCGTCGTAGTTCCTGGTAAGAGGGGTCCACCGTCAGCTCTTCCGGTTATCGACAAAGCTCCAGACATTGCTTGAGCCACTCCGTCAAAACATTTGCGATCAGAGTAGGGACCCGTCGAGCCGAATCCCTTAACCGACGCATAAATAATCGCTGGGTTGACCTCGCAGAGGACGTCATACCCAAGGTCAAGTCGATCAACGACTCCAGGGCCATAATTTTCTACGAAGACATCGTAGTGTGCTGCCATTTGGAGAAGAAGTTGCCTCCCTTCCGCGCTGGTAAGGTCGATAGCAACAGACCGCTTATTGCTGTTCCACTGTAAAAAATAGTTTTGCGGAATGCTGTCTCCTCCTCGACCTGGGTCACCCTGCCCGGGTGGCTCTACCTTGACTACGTCCGCGCCGAACCAAGCGAGTGCCTGAGTACACGAAGGTCCAGCCTCATATTGAGTCATATCAAGAACGCGTAATCCTTTGAGAGCGGTCATCATTACCTCTTCGTTGACATTTTCAGCCATGAACCAATGCTAGTAGGTGCCCAGTTAGGACTTGGCTGCTTTCTATGGTCACGAGAACACTTTAG
>TARA_B110000196_G_C21153376_1_pt1 | contig 18158 bp, 18 predicted proteins | sample TARA_B110000196 | Tara Oceans TARA_B110000196 (sample SAMEA4397072) | marine metagenome | biome: Polar Biome; feature: [MES] marine water layer (ENVO:01000295) within the mesopelagic zone...; material: water (ENVO:00002006), including particulate matter (ENVO:01000060) such as...... | reverse complement strand
GATTATATCATCTCTAATTAGGTGGCCAAATTCACCGTACCACTACAACTATTTTCTTAGTCACCCTTAAGTATCGCTAGGTATTTAAAAGTTATATTTATAATTGCGCTAATGATAAAACCTCATCCAATACTTGAGTCGTTTTATCAATTTCTTTTTTACTGAGTGTGGGGTGAACTAGAAACATAAGGCTTGTATCTCCAAGCATTTTTGCATTAGGTAATCTGTCTGTAGGCCTCCATTCTGTATTATCGAAGGCCTTCTCTAAGTATACCTCAGAACAACTACCTTGAAAGCAAGGTACACCTCTTGAATTAATTTCTTCAACAATTCGGTCTCGACTCCAGCCAAAAGCCAAACATTCAGTATTGACAAATAAGTAGTGTTTATACTCAGCATGTTCAATATAGTTTGCTTTAATTACCGACCGTACAACCTTAAATTTGTCAGCTATCTGGTCAATAGCTAACCCATTTAAATTACGCTTTTTTGTCCAAGATTCCATTCTTTTTAATTGAATTCGACCTAGTACTGCTTGCATTTCAGTCATGCGCCAGTTAGTTCCAAAACTATCATGAACCCACCTAAAGCCTACTGGATGCTCTGTATTATAAATTGCATCCCATGACTTCCCATGATCCTTGTATGACCACATTTTATTCCATAAAACCTTGTTATCGGTGGTTACCATTCCACCCTCTCCACCAGTAGTCATTATTTTATCCTGACAAAAGCTCCAACATCCAACATGACCGATAGAGCCAACAGGCCTTCCTCTGTATTTTGCCCCATGTGCTTGAGCACAATCTTCAATAACAGAAAATCCATATTTTTTAGAAAGTGCCATAATGGCATCCATTTCAGCAGGCATTCCGGCTAAGTGTACAACTATAACGGCCTTAGTATTTTCGGTTACTACTTTTTCTATCTCGTACGCTTCTATATTTTGTGAATTTAAATCAACATCTGCGAAAATAGGAGTTGCACCTGCGGTCACAACACTGGAAACAGAAGCCAAAAAAGTTCTGGGTGTAACTATCACCTCATCACCTGGGCCAACATCAAGTCCAATAAGCGCTAGATCTAAAGCAATCGTACCATTACTTAAGGTAATCGCGTATTTAGAATTGCTCCAAAAGGCAAATTCCTTTTCAAATTCACGACACTCCTGACCAGTCCAATAGTTAACCTTATTTGATAAAATGACATCACGTACTGCATCAGCTTCTTCTGCAGTATAAGAAGGCCAAGGTGAAAATGGAGTATTTAACACACTAAATTTCCTATTAAAATATTATTCAGCTGGAACACCTTTAACGACGGTATTTTCCAATACATCTTTTACGACAACGGCACCCGCACCTACTATAGCACCTGCGCCTACAGTTAAGGACTGTCTGATTACAGATCCTATGCCAATCCAAGCACATTGTTCAACATTTACGCCACCTGCCAGCCGAGCTCCAGGACTAACATGTACAGCATTGGCTAAAAAACAATCATGATCAACACTGCATCCAGTATTCAATATTGCGCCCGAACCAATACGTGCATTTATATTGACAACCACACCCGCACATACAAAACTCCCAACATCAATACTTGCATAACGGCTAATAACAGCTTTAGGGTGTACTATTGTAACTAGCTTAGCCCCAGCATCAATCAGCATATTTATTTTTCGTAGGCGCGTTACATTATCGCCAATAGCCACAATCACACCTGAAAACTGATCTAAAGATGCTAGTAAGTCAGCTCCCTTACCATGAACAGTCCAAATCGAATTATCAGCACATTGCGGCCAAGCATCATCAAAAAACACCACATCACTCCAACCTAATAATTCAGCGGTATCAGCTACAACTCTACCATGCCCATTTGCGCCCAAAATTGCCAAACGTTTCAAATATAATTCCTTTAATATCAACTATTCTTTTTACCAGTAAATTTACTCATAGTAGCCTCACCTTCAGCATTGATACCATCTCGTATAAATACTTTCTTAACAGTTCTAAAGATAATTTTAATATCTAACCAAAATGAACGATTATCAACATACCAAACATCTAGTTTAAACTTATCTTCCCAACTTATTGCATTTCGTCCATTAACTTGAGCCCAACCACTAACACCAGGACGTACAGCATGCCGACGATATTGCTCCGGAGAATATAAAGGTAAATATTCCATTAATAACGGCCTTGGTCCAACCAAACTCATATCACCTTTCAATACATTCCACAATCCAGGAATTTCATCTAAACTGGTAGAGCGCAAAAAATTTCCAAGTGGGGTCATACGCTCTGAATCAGGTAACAAATTTCCAGATTTATCAACTCCATCACACATAGTTCTAAACTTTACCATTTCAAATGGCTGACCATCCTTACCAGGCCTTACTTGACGAAAGAATACTGGCGAACCCAAATAACATCTTATAAGAATCATTAGTAAAATAATTACTGGGGAAAAAATAATCAGCGCTACTGCTGAGGCAATAAAATCAAATAAATATTTTATCAAAAGAAAGTTCCATTAATAATCATAAGTAAATACCAGGAGCGATTTTTTCTGCTTTTCCTGATTCTTTGCTAACAATTGACTCTAAGAGTTCAATAACTTGACCAGCTAATATATCACGATCAAAACTAGTCTCTGCCAAACGTCTAGCTGAATTCCCTGACTCAAACATCCATTTTTCATCATGCATACATAACTCGAGTTTGCGTGCTACCTGATCTAAAGGTTTTTGCCACATAGCTAGCCCACAATTATTATTTTTGACTAAATCATGCATCCAGCCACCATAATTAAGCAATATTGGCGTGCCCGATGCAAGTGCATCAAAAAATTTATTCGCAGAATTAGGCCGCATTTCAGGCAGGTCTATAAATAAAGCGGAAGACATGTTCGCAGCACTTAACAAGCCTGGGATTTGATTTTTCGGTATTTTTGCTTCAAAAAAAACATTATCATTAAAAACAGATAGCTCTTTAGCTTTTTGAATTGATACTTCACGCTCCTGACCATCACCCACCAATAAAATTTTAATATCAGAATCTAATTTCTTTAATTCTTTAGCAAGATCAATTAAATAACCAACACCATTAACCTTTCCAAAAGTACCGGTATAAACAAGCAAAGGACTATTATTCAACCAAGCACGAGAAGAACGAAAGGCCAAAGCTAATTTTGAATCATATTTAAATTCAAAGTTATCACTACTATTCGGGATAACAGCTACATTAGAAGCAGGATACCCTGTTTTCACAACCCCTTCCTTCATCCCAGGAGACAAGGCTACAATAGAAGAAGAGTTTTTATAAGCCCAAACTTCGAGTTTTCTAGCTATTAAGCGAAGGATTGGATTCTTTAGCACCCCCATAGCAATTGGCATTTCAGGCCAAAGATCACGTACTTCAAATACCAGTGGTATTTTATTTTTTTTAGCTGCTGGTATTGCTGGTATTGCAATTGTCAAAGGAGTACTTGTTGCAAATACAATATCACCACCTAAAGATATTGCTTTGCTCTTAGCAGCTTTAGCAAATATAAAAAATGCCTTTATACGCTCCAAATAACTCATATGATTTGAATAAATTACCGGGAACCAGTGTACATTAATTCCAGCCTCCATTGTTGTAAACCAGCCTTTTTTAACTGGATCATCTTCCCTATAAGATGTAATCATATGCACATCATGTCCAGCAGAAACCATACGTCGAGCCATTTCATATGATCGTGTGCCACCAGACATTGTTGGTGTATTAAAGTACTGATGTAAATATATTATTTTCAAAATCACCTCAAATTATTTAAAAGTACTATTATTCAATGATGCTTGCTTTTTACTGTTACAAGGCAGCCTATCATAAAAAATATCGCATAAAGTAGTGTAGGAGATATAACAACCAAATATTCTGAAAAATTGGTATGCAACCCCTTAAATAAAAAAGACAGTGCAATCATTTGTAAAAAACCAAGCGGGGCAGTACTCCCTTTAAAAAACTGGATATAAAGAAACACAAAAAAAATAGGGGGGAGAAAAAACAGAAAATAACCATGTAGAATTGTATTTAATAGTAACCCCGGACTAGATCCACTCCCATATTCACCTCTCATATCATAAAAGATAGCAGCCGAAAGACTTTTAGGATCAACAAATTCCGTTTCACCCAAAAAAATAAAATCAAATCTATTCTTTATCGACTGCATGAGTACGTTAATATATTCATACTGACTATTAAGGATACTATTTCCAGATAGAAATGTGTACGATTGTTCGGCTTGTATAGAAAACCTTGCAACAACCCATCGAACAAAAAATTCTGCATCTACATATTCTGGTATTCCCTCAGAAAACTTACTAGCCACACCTATAATTAGAAGTAATGATGCCAAAAAAAACAACACAATTATATTTCTAAAACGATATTCTAATAATAGAAAAATAAACACACCAATTGTTAACACAGATGCAAAACCATCAACTTTTAGAGCAAGGCTTAATGTAAAAAATATTAACAACCTAGGTGATATGGGCCGACCAATTTGCTTATGCCTTATAAATATAATCATAACAGCAAAACTAATAGCCAAACTTAAGCTATAAATCATTCCATTTACACCACCTAAGCCTCCTGATATATATCGTGCATTTCGATCAACCATAATATACATCGATATATTTAAACCAATACATAATGCAATAAAACAGAATATCATCCAACCTGGAACTAACACTTTAGGTAAAGGGGCTGCAAAACGAGTAATAAAAAAACAAAAAAAAGATAATAATATTGCTAAAAATATGAATTCAATGAAAGGTAACCAGTGAAAATCTGAGATAACATACAATGAATCAGACTTTGAAAATATTACTCTTGATATAACCAGCCAAAAAACATCTTGAAGGTAAATAAAAGCTAATAAAACAGCGACTTTATTTTGAGCTGTTTGAAGGCTACCATCATTTTTTTTAAAATTTAAAAAGGTCATAAAATTCTGCATTTTACATTAAAATGACGCCATACGATGAAGCATATCCAAAAAGCACCAATCAAACTGATAAGAGCAGAAAAAGTGAAAATTGATGTAATTAATTCTAACGTAAAAAGTACTACTAGGGCTGAAAATCCAAAAAGAATACACAATAAATAAGAAATCAATGCAGACCTTCTCTCTATAACCCAAACCATATATCCTAAATGAGAACTTAATATACAAAAAACTAATGCATTGGCAATTAAAGCTGGTGCTAATACAATTGATAATTCTAATTCATTTAGCAAATTAGTATCGACTAAAGAAGAGAACAAAAAGTAAACAATTGAAATACCAACAGAACATAACAACATCCCCCTCATAATTGGCCAATAAATTCTCTGAAAAGTATATGTGTGCCTGGCTATTGCCTTTCGATATGGTATTTGATACCTAACATTAAACAAGAGAGATACGCCTTGAGAAAGTTGACTCATTGCCAAAAATATATGAGCTATATCAGGATATAATTTAGCCACAATCAATCTTGGCGCCTGCTGATAAGAAATTGGCAATAGGGTTCCTACAAGATATATTGAATTTTTATAAATTTTAGTTAAACCGTCTTTAGTAATATTAAATCTTAAACCTGTAATTCGAAAAAAAAGGAGGATATACAAACCAGAAAACAAAATCGCAGTATATAAAAAAGATATAATATATTCTACGCCTTGCATATAAAAGATAATAGGAAAAGCAAACCAACTAGACCTAATAGACTGAATCAGGCACCAACGACCAAACTGTTTACTGAACTCCAAAGATCTTGATATCTCATCTGATATTTTTTCTATAACAAAAGTAAATATTATTATTAAAACTATTTCTAATCTAAGCTCCATAAAGGGTAAAGTTAAAAAGAAATATAGGCCTGTACAAGCAACAACTAAAATCCAAATAATAGAAGAAGTATACTGTTTAGCTAGACCTGCCATCTCTTTATTTGTATTTAAAGCCTTATAGAATTCTAAATGTACTGGCACAGATGAAAGAGCCAGAGCGATCATACTAATAGGCATAACAAAAATAAGGATTTTACTGTTTTCTAGTAGCATAGCTTCAACTATCACTACCACCGGCCGTAATAGCAAAGGGAGCATTCTCAATAAAAGAAGCTTTAACATAAAATCCTTATCCGTTATTCAATAAAATGTATTAATTCATAAGAACTAATTCAAATAGAGTTCTAAATTAATCCTTATGGCTTCTTCTTTCTAAACTTATTTTTGTCGCAACTTATCGAAGTGCTGGGGGACTTTACTATTCCAGTAATAACAAAATATAACATATCGCTCACCCTCCTCTATAGGTTTCCCCCTATGAATCCCCTTAGTATCAGCGAAAACTAATGCACCGGATGAAGCAACAACCTCAACAACTTCCTGCTTTGTTTTAACTAAATAATCCTCAATTTCACTATCACTAAAGCGAGTTGATCCAACCTTCAATATTTTTTTAAAATAACACTCCAATATTTTCAATTTATTTTGCGACTCTTTAATATACATAAATGGCCCATTTTTACTTGAAACATCACTTAAGTAACAAATGGATTTAAACTGATGAGTGAATGCAGAATCCCTATGCCAGCCTCCCCCTGAACCTAAATTTTCCGGTACGGCTTTTATCTTACCAGCAAGCAACATTCCAACTGGATTACAAATACCAGTATATTGTTTCAGTACATTTCTAAAAAAAGATGTTTCATAATACTTTTTAAAATCATCATCTATTTCATTAATAAAATATAGCCGCTCATCAGCCCCTTGAGCATCTGTCCATATATTGGTATCTTTAGAGTCTAAATATTTATCTATTAATCCTTTATATTTAGTTACTGTTTCATGCGATAGATAATCAGGTATTATTGAAATCCCATCTTGTTTCAGTGAATTCAAATGGACATTATGCTTTTTACTACAATATACATTAGATCTTATCTTCAAGAACGCTCTATATAAAGTCTCTGTAATTTCTCTTAAAACTGCGGCTACTATATTCATATTTAGTTCACTTGACTAATTGGAGGTACAAAATTTGGCACCATATTGGTATCCATTAGTATTTGATAAAGATCAATTATTCCTTTTTTTCTTAGCAATAAATCTTTTTCAGAAATAACATAATATTCAATATCAATATATTCATAAATCAATTTCATTGTAAACAAAGCAGTTGAAAAAATACCAAACACCCCCAGGATATCAATACCTCTTTCAATCGCGATAAATTCAACAGGAAGTTCATTCTGGATAATTTCAACATTATATTTCTTACAAAATTTTTCTGTAAATATACGCTTATACGCACACTCTCCTCTATGAGGAATATATGAAATAATCACATCTATTGAAAATTTTTTACGTATATCAGAAATCATCATTTCTATTACTTTGAAATAAGTTTCCTGGGTACATATACCAACTTCAGATAATTTTCCTCCCAAAACAATTACTCTTTTTGGATCATCACTCCTTTTATTGTCTTCAATTAAACTAGTTATAATGCTTAACTTATTTTTAGTTCCAATTACTTCCTCAAAAATTGTAAATCGCTCTCCTTTAGAACTCGACACCAATGATGCAGTCCCATCATCTAAAAAAGTGATTTTTCTAAATGGAATAAAAAATTTAGCTATGCGATAGATACCACTATTATCATCTCCAATTACAACTCGTCCGCTTATTCGATAGCATAGCAATAAATTAAAAAGCAAAATAAATCTATTACTTGATACAAAACATTTAGCCCTATTTAACCTTACTGCTTTTAACGTGTTAAATAACTGGATATTATTAATCTTATTGCTATTTAATCGAAGTATTATCTTATAAGAATCTATCTTATAAATATTAATATACTCTGCAAGCTGAAAAAGCTGGAAGGGTGATTCGATAAGTGCAGTAATCCTCACTCTTTATTACCTCCTACTATCATCGATATTTATTCAGTAATTTTACCAAATCATTATTTTGTTTAATTCAACCTTCTAATCGTCATAAAAGCCTCTGCAGCCTCCAAGCCAACCGAATAACCACGATGACGCGCCAAATATTCGACATGCTCAAAACTTCGAGAATGAGGTGCTTTCCTCATTTCCATACTATACTCTTTTAATGCTAAGAGTTTCTTTTCAAGAAAATCATTACTTATATCAATAAAGTAATTGGGTAAAAAATGGGAGACTCCTGACGGGTTCCACTCTGTACTAGACATAACTTCAAAAGAATATATCTCTCGTACAGTATATCCAGGCACTGGACGACAAGCAGTCATAACAGCTTGATGAGTTAAACGGTGATCAATGTTTAAGTCACCATTATGATGTGTATATATTAAATCAGGTAAGAAGCCCTGAATAACTTCTTCCAAAGGCTTAACTATGTCTAAAAGACTTAAACTATCCATTTTATTATCAGGCATTCCTAAACATACAGAGTGGGAAATACCCAGAATTTTATGAGCTGCCTTCGCTGCATTTTCACGAGCCTTTATGGCTTTAATATCACAATCAGCTCTGGACATAACACCATCAGCTAAAAAGACGATTTCCACTACATCCCCTTCTGATACATGTCGAGCAATAGTCCCTCCACAACCCAAGACTTCATCATCTGAGTGTGCTGCAACAATCATTACTTTTTTCAACCGATATACTCCCAAGACATCGCAGTTCCCTTTTTAAGAGTTTGATTTACACGCCGCCCAAGCAAGATATCAATATATTGTGGTGGAAGTCCAAACCCTGGCCTAACTACGCGTAGATTTTTTTCACTCAATACTGTTCCTTTAGATACATCTTCAGCAATATAAATTGATCGGCGAAACTTCAAAGATGCTTTCTCGTTACTACTGCCGGAATAATGAACTTCACCCATTGCTTGCCAAGCCCTTTCTGATTCCTCAACAAGTAATTTAAGCTCCTTTGGTTCAAGAGAAAAAGCAGCATCAACACCACCATCTTCACGAGAAAGAGTAAAGTGTTTTTCAATAACTGTCGCACCTTGTGCAACTGCTGCACACGGTACTCCTACACCCATTGTGTGATCAGACAAACCAACCTGAACACCGAAGGCTTCGCGCATATGAGGGATAGTTAATAGATTGGAATCATTTGGAGTTGCTGGGTATGTTGAAGTACATTTAAGCAAAATAATTTGCTCATTACCTTCTTCACGTGCGGCATGGACCGCAAGCTCAATTTCACTAAGAGAAGCCATCCCCGTCGACATAATAATTGGCTTTCCTGTTTTCGCAACACGTCTTATAAGCTGCAGGTCAATTAATTCAAAGGACGCTATTTTGTAACAAGGAACATTTAACTCTTCAAGAAAATCAACAGCTTTTAACTCAAATGGGGAGCTAAATGCAATAATTCCTTTATTTTTGCAATAGTCGAATATTTCTTTATGCCACTCCCAAGGAGTAACAGACTTTTGGTATAATTGATATAATCTATGCCCATGCCATAAACTATCTGGGTCGCTTATTAAGAAGTCAGGTAAGTCTACATCTAAAGTAAGCCCATCAGGGCTTGCAGTCTGAATTTTTAGAGCATCAGCTCCTGAGTCGATAGCTGCATCTATAATTTCTAGAGCGCGTGCCAGAGACTGATTATGATTACCTGACATTTCTGCAATTATAAATGGAGGCTCTCCAAATCCGATTTTTCGACCTGCTATTTCTATCATATTATAAACTCCTTAATAAACATCATTATCCGCCAATACAAAGTTGAAATCACTTTCAATGTTAATCTTGCTTAAACTTTTAGGCGTTATAAGTATAAACTCATTTTTTTCGTCACTTTCAATAAATCCGGCATCAATAAACTGCTGCTTATGAGCAGTACTTTCCCATATATTCACCCTACAAAAATCCTCAGGTATTTGAAAAGCTTCTTCTATTAATTCTGTAACTGCTTGAGAATCTACTCCATCAATATCTACAAAATGGAGCACTCCACTTTGAGCGTAATATTTACAAACAGCATAAGCCACAACCTCAGAACCTTTTCTCTTTATACCGTACCAATATTTATTACCAGGCTTATTTTCAAAACGCCAAGTTAAAAACTCTTCGGTTTTAATTATTGAGAAATTTCTATTAATAGCAGACGCTTCTGAGCACCGAGCTATTCCTCGGCGCTCTCCTTCCGTTAACGTCAAAAGCCAATTAGCTTTTTTATTATTTTCCTTGCAACTTTCTTTTTCAAGAAAAGGAATACTATTTTGAACGGACCAACCTACACGTTTATGACCAGGTAATGCGAATGGGTTTGGAACACCGTATGCAATTGAACCTAATTCATTAATACCTGCATCCTGCAAAGCTAACTGCCCAATTTTTTCAAATAGCCTCCTCCCTTTAAAATCAGGATTAACAAATACGTTATTACACAGGAGAGCAATACTTCTTTTTCCATGCAGAATACAAGAAAGTGGATACAAACAATATCCAGCTGTAATAACACCATTAAATGTTAATGCATAAATAATATTCTTATTATTGAAAATCCACCTATAAATTGATGAATCTAATTTTCTTGAAAATGCCATTTCCCACGAATTTATAAATTTATTTTTATCAATTTCAGATATTCTAATTATTTCATAATTTTCCATATGCTTAATCCAATACTCTGCTTAATAAATTCATCTAAATTCCAACCACTCAGAATGAAGCATACCGAACCTGACAACATTTACATACTCACCAGCAATCAGATAGTAATCCCTAAACATACCCTCTTCCACGAAGCATAGCTTTTTATGGAAATTAATACTTCTGACGTTCGTCATCAAAACTTCTGCATTAAGTTTATGTAAATTAAGCTCAGTAAATGCCAAATAAAGAGCATCAGAAGCCATCAACCTTCCAGTTCCAGAAGGAGATTCAGGAGCAGTATAAAATCCCCAAAAAGAACTTCTATTCTTGGCGTTATAATCAGAAAAATATACTACACCAAGTGGGATTCCTTTATTATTTTCATAAACATACCAAGCTGACTGCTTATCCTTTTCCATTTTCACAAACCAATTTAAATGCTCTGATTCGGTAATGACATGCTGAGAATACATGCTTTTTCGAACCTCTAAAGCATTACGCCAAATTAAAACCATTGGCAGATCATCTTTCATTAATCGACGTAAAGACATTATTAACCCCTAAATTTACAAAGGTAATTACTTATATGTTTAATTCCTTCACCATCAACAAACTGTTTCATTAACTCACTTTGTCGTTGTAACTTTCTTGGGTTAGCTAGTGCATTCGATATTGATTGTTTAATTAAAGAAGATGAAACCTCATTTTTTGATCCTATGTAATTTATATATCCTTCATTCATGAGCGATATATTTATAGGAGTCTGATTATCTGCAACACTTATAACTATGCTAGGAAGCCCTAAACACATTCTTTCCCAAGTTGTTGAGCCACCCGCACCAATCATCAAATCTGCCCGAACCATCAAATCTGCCAAATGTGGAATGTTCATATAAAGACTTGTAAGGGCTCTAGCTTCAACAATTTTAGTGATACCAATAGGGTCTGGATGATTTGCTCCTACAACAACATCTACATTTAAGAAGTTAAAATCAAGCAATGCCTCCAATACTTTCTTTGTTTCATTACTTGGATCACTTCCTCCAAGGAATATAAGTACTCTGCTAACACTACCATCGCGAAGTGGCATTACTTTCCGTATACTTTCATATTCTGGTTTAAGCAACGCATATTTCGGTCCAAGTAGCAAAACTGTTTCATCTCTGACTAGCTTTTCATAACGTATCTCAGTACTTAATCCAAACCAATTTTGATCTAATAATAAGTTGCACAAGTGCTTTCTATCAGCTAGATCATCAATAACCATCAATTTTTTATAATATATTGCAAGGGTACGCTCCCAATTTTCATCAAGTGCATAATGGTCAACTATCATCCACGAAACATCCAAATTTTTTAATATAAAAGAACATTGTTCGGCATCCTCGGCTTGATTCGCACCCAGCCAGTCTGAATGAGTCAAATTATTAATCTTGCTAATATAATTTTCTTGTGGCGAGACAGGTAAAGCATGGATAAAAAAACCCTCATTTTTAATATGCTCTATAAGATTACCTTTATGCTCACGACAAATAAAATGGCATACAGCTCCTTCATTCTTTAAAGCATAAGCTAATGCTAAGCAACGCATCACATGACCTGTTCCCATTTCTTGTGAAGCATCAACACGAAAAACTATAATAAAGCTCATATATTTACCAACACGTCCAACCACCATCTACAACAATATTGGCACCATTAACATATGAAGCAGCAGAAGACGCCAAAAAGAGGCTTGGTCCTTTAATTTCTTCAGCATTGCCAACCCTTCCCATTGGTACTTTTTTGCTAAGATCATCAATAAAATCTGGATTTAAATTTTGAACATCATAAGACGGGAAAGGTCCTGGGGAGATTGCATTAACTCTAATCCCTTCAATCCCAAATTCACAGGCAGCATATTTAGTCCATTGGAGAAGTGCTGCTTTAGCAGCACCATAAAATGGCGGGTTAACGCCATTTTTCGATGCGTATATACGCTGATCAGGACTTACTAAAGCATACATTGAAGCTAAATTAATTACCGAAGCATCACCAAATTCTTTTACTGCAAAACGGAGGTTAGGTAATAGAGCCTGAACTAATCTGTGTGCTGCTACCATAGTTACATCATAGCTAGCCGAGTAACTATCAGTACTAGATAACTCAACGCTACCAGCACCACCAACATAAGCATTATTGATAAGGATATGTAACGGTTTCTTATCGTATCTAGAGACAAACTGCATAACTTCAACGCTTGACGTTACGTCAAAAACAGCACTCTCTGCAGATAAACCAGCTAACTCTAATGTTGCTACAAGCTTCTCACTACGAACAACTGAACGTGAATTTATTAATACATGCGCACCAGCCTCTGCAAGAATAAATGCCATTGCTGAACCTAGATGCCCAGTTGCGCCAGTTATTAATGCCGTTTTCCCGACAAGGGAAAATATTTCTATACCACCATTATTCATATTAATTACCTAATCCCACAGTGCAGGGTTAAGGGTTTTTTCTGATAATCTTGGGCGATGCTGCAAAATTTGAGCTAATTCAATAGAATTTGATTCTTCAGCACAAATTATTCCGATATTATCAATAAGTTGAGGCATTGTTTCCATGCCAACAACTACCCCGTCAATCCAATCTAACGATTTTATATAGCTTAAGCATAAGTCAGCAACATTCGCCTTATCAGCCTTAATACAACAGTTTTTCAACCATTTAATAATTAATTCAGGTTCTGAGACATGCGCTTTATTCCATAAAGCTACTGATTCACTAGGCAATAACCCCTGTAGCAATGCACTTCGTGCATGTATAATTAAATTTCTTTCTTTTCTTTTAGCCATAATTATTGGAATTAAATAATCCCAACGCCAGTCAAGTATATTGTAAGGCATTTGAATAAATTGAATCTCAGGTATGCCCAAAGCCTGTTCAAGTTCTGCTGGGCTTTGGACTGAGACTCCAAGTGAGCCTATTAATCCGTTCGCTTTATGTTCAAGTAACCTTGACCACACATTCCCCTGCCAAGCCGTGAAATGAGAAAATCTATGCAACATTAATACATCAAGACTTTGCATTCTTAATAAACTGCATGATTTATATAGACTTGCATCAACAAAGGCATGAATCACAGCAGCATTCACACCTTTAGGTAAATCATTTAAAGGAGCAAGTTTAGTAATTATTTGAACCCTACCTTGCCAACCAGACTTTAAAGAATTGCCAACGACTTCTTCACTGTCCCCATAAGCACGTGCAGTGTCAATCGTTCCTACACCATTTGCTATTGCCGTTTTAATTAATTCTTCAGCACTATCTCGACTTGGCACCCCAGTCTGATTCGCTATACCATACTGCAAACCCAATTGCGCTGTTCCTAAAACCAGTTTATTTGCTGGCGTAGGCTGACTTGGCTGATACATTGATACCTGCATTTTATCTAGTAAACTGAGAGCAGGTGCATTAACAGCATCACTTAAGCAAGAAAAAATTTTGTGCACATAAAGGTAATCATCTAAGCAATCCACCGTACATCTAAAATGGCCTTTGTTTAATAATTTATACTTTTCAAAATAGCTAACGCCATACTTTCGTCTAATTAAAGGAGTAACATGCTCTTTATCATGCTGAGTAGTAGCTAATTCATTTGCTGAACGCAAATGCTTAAGATAAGTAAGTTCAGTACTCATTCCGTATGGAAGGCCGGATTCAGTACCATTGCAGCACAAATAATTTAAACCGCGCTTTCTAAAATCAACCTCTAACTCATCAAGCAACCCCCCATCAGGGAATATATTGTCAGCAGTTAACCTAAAAACAAGGCAGTTATCATTATATTCATATAGAGCAGAGACGATTCTATCTAAAGTATTATTAAGACTCCCCCTATAATACTTGATACTATATTCATCCAATATGCTAACAAGGGCGTCATCACTCGCTTCTTCTGATGTTGCGACCAGCACGTCAATTCCAGTATTAGAGGCTCTCTTAGCAGCTAAAACCACTAACGGAATACCATTTATAGGAAGCAATACCTTTCCCGGTAAACGAGAAGAGTTAGTTCTTGCCTGAAGAATAGCTACTCGCTTCAAGATAGCACCTCATATAAAGCTGAAATAACTTTATCTTGCTGCTCATAAGTCATCAGGTGAAACATTGGAAGACTAATAGCTTCATTGTAGTAACATTCAGCCAATGGAAAGTCTCCATACTTAAAACCCATTTTTCTATAGTAAGGCTGTGTATGCACTGGAATATAATGTAGATTTACTCCAATATCAGATGCTCTTAGCTCTTGAAATACCTGCAAATGAGTTTTGCTAAGTTCATCCAGACGTAATCGAATCACATACAGATGTAAGCCTGAATAGCTATGAGGATGTTGCTCAGGAATTATTAAAGGCAAGTCAGATAATAAATTATTATAACGGTCAGCCAACACATGGCGCTGTGCAACAAACTCATCCAATCGCTGCATTTGGCTTATACCTAAAGCAGCCTGAAGCTCAGTCATACGGTAATTATAACCAAGCTCTACCTGCTGGTAATACCAAGGTCCATCTGGTTTATGTGTCATCAAGCTCTGATCACGAGTAACACCATGACTACGATATAAATTCATTTTTTCAGCTAAAGAATTATCATCAGTTAATGCCATACCGCCTTCCGCAGTGGTAATAATTTTTACTGGATGAAAACTAAAAACAGTAATGTCGCTATAACGACAATTACCAATGAATTCGTTTTGGTATTTTCCACCAATAGCATGTGAAGCATCTTCAATAATTTTAAAATTATATTTTATTGCTAAATCATAAATAGCTTGCATATCACAAGGCTGTCCGCATAAGTGAACAGCAACTAATATCTTAGGAAGCGTACCATTACTCTCAGCTTCAATTAATTTAACCTCTAAAGCTTTAGGACAAAGATTGTAAGTTAGAGGGTCAATATCAATAAAATCTACTTGGGCACCACAATATAAACCACAGTTTGCTGAAGCAACAAATGTAATTGGACTCGTCCAAAGCCAATCACCCTGCCCCAAACCTAAAGCTAAACATGCTATGTGCAACGCACTTGTTGCACTGTTAACCGCTAGAGCATGCTTTGCACCAACATGATCAGAAACGGCTCGCTCAAACTCAGGAACTTTTGGACCTTGAGTCAGGAAGTCAGACGTTAATACTTCAATAACTGAATCAATATCAGACTGATTAAGATCTTGTTTACCATATGGAATCATATTTTTAACTCACACAGTAAATTGAGGATCGACATGCTCTTTAATTAGCTCACGCAAACTGTCGATCGTTTCCCATTCTGTATTTGTACCTGAGTTATATGTAAAACCAAAAGGTACCATCTCAGCTTTATGATGTATCATATATTCTTCAGAAGTATAAGTATAAGAAACTGATGGCAATATCGCATAGAATTTACCAAGATCAATTGTGTTCAATGAATCTGATTCGGTAATCATTTCCTCGTGTAACTTTTCACCCGGGCGAATACCGACTATGCGAGTTTCGCATCCTGGGGCAATAGCTTTTGCGATATCCATGATTTTGTATGATGGAATTTTAGGAACAAAAATTTCCCCCCCAAGGTGATTTCTAATTGCAAACATAACCAAGTCAACACCCGCTTGCAAAGAAATATTGAAACGAGTCATTTCCTCATGGGTAATAGGTAAAGTGCCCTCCTGTTTTTTATCAATAAAAAATGGGATAACTGATCCTCTAGAACCCATTACATTCCCATAGCGAACAATACTAAATTTAATATCTTTAGAGCCACGAATATTATTCGCTGCCGAAAATAATTTATCTGAAGCTAATTTTGTAGCACCATATAAATTGATTGGCGCACATGCTTTATCAGTTGATAGCGCTACAACATCCTTTACACCACATGCAAGAGCTGCATGAATTACATTCTCTGCACCATCAATATTGGTACGAATACATTCTGTTGGATTATATTCAGCCGTATCAACCTGCTTAATAGCTGCAGCATGAATTATCACATCCACGCCCTCACAAGCTTGCGTCATACGATCACGATCTCTTACATCGCCTATAAAAAATCTAAGCTGCGGAAAATCATACTGAGGATACTTCTGTTTAATAATTGACTGCTTTAGCTCATCCCTTGAGTAAATGATAATTTTTTTCACGTCAGGATATCTATTAAGAATCGTTTCAATAAATTTTTTACCAAAAGATCCGGTACCACCAGTAATTAATACTACTTTCCCATTTAACATATTTTCAAACTTCCTTACATATATATTTTAATCGCTACCAAATAAATCGCGGGTATATACCTTACTTTGTACATCTTCCACATCATAAGCCAGCCTATTAGCTACAATTACATCTGATATTTCTTTAAATTTGTTTATATCTTCTATTACTTTTGAATTGAAAAACTCCTCACCTTCAAAAGCTGGCTCATAAATTACAACTTCGATTCCTTTAGCTTTTATACGCTTCATAATACCTTGAATAGCAGAGGCTCTAAAATTGTCAGATCCACTTTTCATTACTAAGCGATAAATGCCAACAACTTTAGGGTTTCGCTTAAGAATTGAATCTGCAATGAAGTCTTTCCGTGTGGTATTAGCATCTACAATTGCAGATATTAGACTATTCGGAACTTGATCGTAGTTAGCTCTTAATTGCTTAGTATCTTTAGGTAAACAATAGCCACCATAACCAAAGCTAGGGTTGTTATAGTGACCACCAATACGTGGATCTAAACCGACACCTTCGATAATTTGTTTACTGTCTAAACCATGACTTTCAGCATAAGTATCCAATTCATTAAAGTAAGCAACTCGCATGGCCAAATACGTATTAGAAAAAAGCTTTACGGCTTCTGCTTCCGTTGAATTAACTAATAAAGTTTCTATATTTTTCTTAACTGCCCCCTGCTGCAATAGCTCAGCAAAAGTTTTAGCTCGCTCACTTTGCTCACCCACTATAATTCGAGATGGATATAAATTATCGAACAATGCTTTTCCCTCTCGTAAAAATTCAGGAGAGAAAATAATATTATTACTACCAGACTTTTCTTTTAGACTTTTTGTATAACCTACTGGCACTGTTGATTTAATGACCATAACCGCATCAGGGCTGATTGCCATCACATCTGATACAACACTTTCTACCGTCTGGGTGTTAAAGTAATTAGTTTCAGGATCATAATCTGTCGGCGTAGCTATAATCACAAAATCGGCATTTTTATAAGCCAATTCTTTATCTATTGTCGCCGTAAAATTTAACAATTTATTCTGTAAAAATTCAGATATTTCTGAATCTTCAATTGGTGATTTCTTATTACTTAATAGATCAATTTTTTCTTTTTGAATGTCAACAGCAACTACTTCATTATGCTGAGCTAATAACATAGCATTTGAAAGGCCTACATATCCTGTACCAGCAATGGCAATTTTCATTTTCCATTAGTCCATTAGTCCATTAGTCCATTAGTCCATTAGTCCATTA
>TARA_B110000196_G_scaffold317906_1_pt1 | contig 18239 bp, 21 predicted proteins | sample TARA_B110000196 | Tara Oceans TARA_B110000196 (sample SAMEA4397072) | marine metagenome | biome: Polar Biome; feature: [MES] marine water layer (ENVO:01000295) within the mesopelagic zone...; material: water (ENVO:00002006), including particulate matter (ENVO:01000060) such... | reverse complement strand
TGCCCACCAGTAATACCAAGGCTACCAAGCGTTGATGAAAATAATCTAGTGGTTCTGTTTGAGAGAGATCAAGAAGCCCTACTAATTTACTTCTTAGAAGTAGAGCGCTGCAGCACGACTGGCTTAGGGCCTCGTTAGCTAAGCATTCTAATTTACACAGGTAGTTATATGGGCTTTAAAGTATGCGCACATGCTGGTTGTCGTGCATTGGTACAGAGTGTTGAGCGGTGTTGTGATAAGCACCGCAAACTTCGAGCAGTTCAAGCAGATATTGGTCGAGAATCTGCCCATAAGCGAGGCTATACATCACGCTGGGCCAAGGCTAGAGCTGGCTATTTAGATCACCATCCTCTTTGTGTTCACTGCGAACTTGAAGGCGTAGTGATGGAGGCAACTATTGTCGATCACATCATCCCTCACAAGCGAGATTGGACGCTGTTCTGGGATAAAAACAACTGGCAACCCCTTTGTAAGAAGCATCATGATCGCAAGACTGCGACTGAAGATGGTGGATTTGGGCGTCAATCAAGGCACTCTCGATGAAGGGGGGCGGGTCAAAAGTCTACAACTTTTGCCACAGAGACCGTTGCCTGTAGTCACATTTTTACGCCCGCGTTTTGAAAAGTTTTTCTGAAGTTTTTGAGGTTTCATTATGGCAGGCCGAAGACCCAAGCCGAAGGCGCTGAAAGAGGCGGCGGGTAATCCTGGCAAGCGTCCAATCAATCAAGATGAGCCTGAGTTTGAGCAGTTATTAAATATTGAACATCCTGAATGGATCGAGGACGAGATAGCAATTCAGTGCTGGCAACATTATTGCCCTCTGCTTTGTTCGTCAGGCGTTATGACGCTGGCAGACATTCACAATCTTGAAATGTTTTGCATGGCTTATGCAACATGGCGCCACTCAATAGCAATGGCTGGTAAAGAGATTACGATCCTTCAAGAAAATGGGACTCTTAAAAAGAACCCCGCATTATCAGCAGCAAATGAATCGTTTAAGCAAGTTCAGTCAATCGGCGCCCTAATGGGTTTAGATCCAGCAAATAGAACAAAGATCGTTGTGCCTGGTGGTGGAAAACCAAAGGATAATAAATTTGAAGCCATGATGAGGCTGATGAAAAAGTGAACGTATGGCGACTTTTCATAATGTTAACGCAGCGAATAAGTACGCCCGCGATATCGTTAGTGGAAAAATACCTGCGTGCAAATGGGTAAAGCTTGCCTGTAAGCGCCACTTAGATGATTTAAAAAAACAGGGTAAAAACTATCCGTATTATTTTCACAAAGAAACTGCTGAAGTTGTTTGTTTATATATTCAAGCGTTGCCTCATACGAAAGGTAAGTGGGCATCGAAGCGTGAAGATATAACGTTAGAGTCTTGGCAGAAATTTAACTTTGCTGTGCTGTTCGGATGGAAGCGAAAGAAAGATGACACTCGTCGATTTCGGGAATATTACGGCTGTATACCTCGTAAAAACGGCAAGTCTGTTTTGGCGGCTGGTACAGGTAACTTCATGTTCACTATGGATGGTGAATTTGGCGCCGAAATATATTGTGGCGCGACAACAGAAAAGCAGGCTTTAGAAGTATTTAAACCCGCAAAGATCATGATCAATAAAACGCCTGAATTGATTGAGGCGTTCGGCATTGAAATTAATGCCATGAATATGAATCGTCCTGACGATGGTTCAAAGTTTGAACCGGTTGTAGGTAATCCGGGTGATGGTTCAAGTCCAAGCTGTTCTTTAGTTGATGAATTTCACGAACATAGAACACCAGAACTTTATGAAACAATGCTCACGGGAATGGGGGCTCGTGAACAGCCACTGATGTTTATCATCACAACCGCTGGCACAAACTTAGCGGGTCCTTGTTATGACAAGCAGCTAGAAGTTCAGAAGATGCTGGATGGTGTTCAAGAGAACGATGAACTGTTCGGAATCATTTATACAATCGACAACGAAGATGATTGGGATAAACCAGAAAGTCTTTATATGGCCAATCCAAATATTGGCGTATCTGTAAAAGAAGATTATCTACTAAGCCAACTGAAAAACGCTAAGAACAACCCAAGCCGCCAAGTCATTTATAAAACCAAGCATCTGAATATTTGGTGTGGCGCTAAAGCGCAATGGTTAAACATGGTGAAGTGGAGAGCTTGCGGTGACTCTAATTTAAATATTGAAGATTTCCGCGAAGATGATTGTTATTTAATTATTGACCTCGCTTCTAAAATTGATATGTGTGCAACGGTTAGGCTATTTCGTAGAGAAATAGAAAAGAAAGTTCATTACTACGCTTTCTGTAAGTTTTATCTTCCTGAAAATACGATTCAAAACACAAAAGAAAAAGCCAATCAAAACGCCTACCAGCGATGGGTTGCTTCTGGTCATTTGTGCGAGATGCCAGGCACTGAAATCGATTTTAATATGATTTACGAAGAGGGCACCGCCGATCTTGAAGGCTTCAACAGTAAAGAGGTTGTTTACGATCCATGGCGAGCAGCTCAAATGGCTAAGCAGTTTGAGAATGATGGTGCGATCACTGTCGAATTCAACAACACAGTAAAAAATATGTCACCGGCCATGAAAGAATTAGAAGCAGCTGTAATGTCTGGCCGCTTCCATCATAACGATGATCCAATTCTCAATTGGATGGCAAGCAATACAACCAACAAAATCGATAAAAAAGAGAATTACTTTCCCAATAAAGAAAGTAACGAGAATAAAATTGACGGCATAGTTGCCGTCATCATGGGTGTCGGTCGGGCAATGTACGAGCCGGAAGACGACGGCTTAGATTTAGACTTTGTTAACTGGTAATTAAATAATGCGCTTATTCGGCAAATCAAAAACAGACTTGCTTGCAGAGCAATTAGCAGAAGCATCGTCCAAGATTGAAGAATTACAAAATGCAGTAACGGTTTCATCGGGTGATGTTGAATCCATGATGGATTTATTTAATACCAACATGAGTGCCCATGGCGAACCAGTTAACCGTGAAAGCGTGATGAAAGTTTCAGCGGTTTATGCCTGCGTTCGAATTTTAGCAGGATCAATTGGTTCCTTACCTGCGCAGATTTATCAGCGTAAGGATAAGAAGAAAGAGGTTTTTTCAGATCACCCGTATTACGCCACCTTGCACGATGAACCCAACCCGATGATTACCTCGGTTATCTTTTGGGAGTGCGTTGTAAATCACATGCTACTAGAAGGGAATCACTATTCTTTGATTGGCCGGAATAGGGCAGGTGATATGTTATCGCTTACGCCCCTTAATCCGGCCCGTGTTGTTCCAGATACCAAGAATGGCCGTTTGATTTATGGTGTTGTGCTCGATGATGGAACCTCTCATGTTTATGACCAAGACGATATTCTTCATGTTCCAAACTTAGGTTGGGACGGTAAAAAAGGTTTAAGTACGCTGCGCAGCGCATTAATAAATTCAGCGGGTGGCGCGCTGGCTTCAGACAAGTACAGTTCATCGTTTTTCGCAAACGATGCAACACCCCGCGGCTACATCAAATTCCCCGATCAAATTAAGCAAGATCAGGCTGAGATATTAAGAAACTATTGGTTCGATCATCATGGCCACCCTGATAAACGTCATTTACCCGCATTTATTCCAAGCGGCGGTGAATTCAAAGAAATCACAATGAAGGCCGAAGATGCTCAGCTTCTACAAACTCGATCTTTCCAAGTTGCCGATGTCGCTCGTGTTTTTGGCGTACCTCCTCACATGATTGGGCACTTAGAAAAAACCAGCTCATGGGGGGCGGGATTAGAGCAGCAAAGTCTAGCATTTGTTATCTACACATTACGCCCACTGTTAACGCGCATCGAGCAAGAAGTTAACCGAAAAATTATTCGGAGCAAAAAATACTTTTTCCGCTTCAACATCGATGGCCTGTTACGCGGTGATATCAAATCCCGCTACGAAGCATATCAAGTCGGCCTTGGCGGTAATCAGCAGCCGGGCTTCTTAACTGTAAATGAAGTTCGCGACCTTGAAGATCGGGCGCCTATCGATGGCGGTGATGAACTATACAAACCTCTAACCGGTGAATCATCACCAGAAATAAAACCAGAAGGTGAATCTGATGCCAGTTAATCGCTTACTAAATTTATTGAATGAAAACCAAGAGCGCGGGCGTAAGCTTACGGTTAAAAACGAAGGTGATACTTCTCACGTATATATGTACGACGCTATTGGTGGCTGGTGGGGTATTGAAGCCGAGTCATTCATCAAAACATTAAACGACATTACTGAAAGCACCATCGTTTTGCACATCAACAGTCCAGGCGGTGATGTGTTTGATGCTCGTGCAATTTCAACCGCGATTAAGCAGCATTCTTCTAAAATTACTGCACAAATTGACGGGTTATGTGCAAGCGCCGCAACATATATAAGTGCGGCCTGCGATAGTGTTTCTATGGCAGACGGTGGTTTTTACATGATTCACGAAGGCTGGACCATGGCCGTTGGCAACAAGCGAGATCTAAACAAAACAGCCGATCTTTTGCAGAAGGTAGACGACAGCATTTTGAACGATTATGAGCGTAAAACCTCATTAAATCGTGATGATTTAAAAGACTGGATGGAGTCAGAAACATGGTTCAGTGCTGAAGAAGCCAAAGAGCATGGCTTTATCGATGAAATTATTGATGAAGATACAGCACCCGAAAATTCAGCGAATAAGCCGAACAACAAAATGGAATGGAATCTATCGGCTTATGCAAATACCCCAAAAGCGTTGATCAAAAACAAAGTGACAGATAATCAAGAAGATTTTGATCTTGATCAGCACAAAGAATTCATGGCTCGCATTCAACGACAAGCTGAAGCGTTAGCAATGGCGGTTTAGCGGCTTCTCGCAAACCAAACAACAACCCGCTTCTGCGGGTTTTTTTATACCTGTAAAAAATTAAAACTTAAGTTCGGAGAAAAACTATGAAAGGCATTCAAGCACTGCGAGAAGAGCGCAAAGAAATTGCGGCTCAAATGACAGCACTGGTAAACAAACCAGAAAATGAGAAGTGGACGTCTGACGACCAGTCAAAATACGAAGGCTTTAAAAATGCACTTGGTCCAATCGATCAACAGATTGCAGCGTTTGAAGAAACATTGCAGCTAACATCAACACAAGAAACCCGAATTGATGACATTGCAAACGAGCAGGGCATCTCTGTTGATGAAGCAACTCACAAAGAGTTGAAAATGAAAGCGTGCATGAACTCCTGGTTGCGCGGTGGTGTTGAAAACATGACCAACGACCAGCGCGAATTTATGGCGAATGAAGTTAAGCGCGTACAAGCTGAAATGGGCATTGGCCAAGCGACAACTGGCGCTGCATTAACTCATAAAGAATTTGTTTCTCGCTTACTAGAAGCAATGAAGTCTTTCGGGGGCATGCGCTCAGTAGCAACTATTTTACCAACCGCCACGGGCAATCCAATGGACATGCCAACGACTGATGCAACATCAGAAGAAGGCGAAATTGTTGGTGAAAATACAAAAGCAGACGAAGAAGATGCTGAATTTGGCACTGTGTCGATGGGCGCGTTTAAGTACAGCTCTAAATCAATCGCCATCCCGTTCGAGCTAACTCAAGATTCAGGTATCGATTTAGAATCTTATATTTTGAAACGCTTAGCTCAGCGCTTAGCTCGTGTTCAAAATAAACACTTCACTGTGGGTACAGGCACTGGTCAACCAGAAGGCGTATTCACTGCAGCAAGTGTTGGAAAAACTGGCGCGTCGGCAACCAAAGTGGCTTTCTCAGAACTTAACCATCTTGTTCACTCAGTAGATCCAGCGTATCGCGAAGGCGGTAACTGCTCATTCATGTTTAACGACATGACCTTGCGTGATCTTAAAGATGAAAAAGACACCACTGGCCGCCCAATCTGGTTGCCAGGCTTTGAAGCGGGTGATCCTGATCGCATCATGGGTTACAACTACACAATCAACCAGCAAGTTGCATCCGCTGCCGCCAATGCTAAACCAGTAGCATTCGGAGACTTCAGTCATTACACCATTCGTGATGTTGCGCAGTTAATGATGTTCCGCATGACTGATAGTGCATTCACACTGAAAGGTCAGGTTGGTTTTGTTGGCTTCCAGCGCTCTGACGGCAAATTGCTGGATGTTGGTGGTGCAGTTAAAACACTTCAGTGCGCATCTGCGTAATCGAAGTTTGAGCACATAAATAAAGGGCCGCTTGGCCCTTTATTCCATTCAAATAATTAGGTCCAAGAAAATGGCTAATAAAAAAGAAAATAAAATTACGGATACCGTTCGTATCACATCAGCTATTCAAATTGACGGCAAGGCCTACGAGCCAAACCAGCTGGTTAAAAACCTTCCAGAAAAAGCTCTAGAAGAGCTGGTTCTATTAAACCGTGCAAGTACCAGCAAAGAAGGCATTGAATATTGCGAAAAAGAGTTGAAGGTCAAGGTGGTTGATCACACAGCAAAACCCACAGAAAAAACTGAAAAAGAAGCCGAGTAATGCTCGATCTTGCACTAGTTAAACAGCACCTTAGGGTGCTTCACAGTCGTGAAGATACGCTGATTCAATCTTATGTGGATACAGCATTATGTGAATTCGAATCGTATACCGAGCGCAAATTGTATCTCGATCAAGACGAACTGGATGCAGATACCACCGCACCCACGTATACCGCTATTTTAGATAGCAAAATCACAAACGGTGCATTGCTGTTAATCGGTTATTTATACAGTGTCCGAGATATGGATGCATCAATGCCAAGAGCCACCGAAAGGCTTTGGAATAGTTACCGTGTAATACGCATCGCTTAAGAGAAGCATTATGATCGGCACTCTAGATACCTATGTTGAAATTGAACGACCAATAACAACGTTAAACAGTCTTAATGAAGACGAAACAACATGGGAGTTGGTTGAGGCTGCATGGGTTAGTAAGCGTTTAAAGAGTGCTAGCGAAGACATAACAGACGATCAGTTAGGATCAAAAACACTCTACGAACTTAAGGCGCATTACTTACCCGACCTTAAAGACAATTGTCGAATAAATATTGATGGCGAATTATTCAATATTATTGGCCACGACAGCCCGTTCAGATCAAAAACAATCATCACTATTGAACAAACAAGTTATGAGCGGCGCGTATGAAAACTGAAATTAAAGTCCATGGTCTTGATGAGTTAGAAAAAAGTTTAAAGCAGCTTGAAACTGCGACAACTAGCAAAATACTTCGTCAATCCTTGTTTTGGGCCGCTAAACCCATGTTCGAAGAAATGCGTGATTCAGCACCCAACAAAAATGAAGACTTCTTAAAGAAAAAAAATGCTCGTTTTTCAATTAGAGACGAAACAAAGCGCTGGCTTTCTCGTCAAAATAAAAGTGATGGCAACAGTGCCCAGGTAAACATTGGTTATCGAATGCGTGGTGTTTGGTATGCAGCCAAAAAAGGTGTTTGGTGGATTGCAGAGCAAGAGTTTGGAACCAAAGATGCCATGCCATTGAGCTGGATGCGCCGCAGTGCTGAAAATCGTTGGCAAGAAGTTGTCGATCGCTTTGGTCAGCGAATTCAATATCGAATTAAGAAGCTGGAAAAGAAATGATTCTAGAAGAAGTTTTATTGCAGCTACTAACAACAGATGCACCTGCTGATATTGAAAGTAAAATTAATGGGCATATTCATTTTGGTGTGATTAAAAAACACAGCCATACTTATCTGCGTATAACCAACACAAATAACCCACAGTCTGAAAGAACAAGCACTGGCCATCAGCACACAATAAAAAACTCAACATTTCAGATTGATGTATTCGCAAAAACGTATTTATCAGCGCAAGAATTAGCACAACAAATAGCCAGTCATTTAGATGCTTATCAAAACGATCACAGCGATCTGGTTATCGAACTTATTGAGGTTGAAAACATTCGACCAGGCTATGCAAACACTAACGAAATACACCAACACATTATCGATCTCGCAATAACGCATCGGAGAGAACCAGAATGAATGCAAAAACCAATATCGGCGCAGGAAAAATTATTCTTTCGCTTGAATCAGCTACGCCAGATACATTCACCGGTATTGGTGAACTGTATGACCCAATACCTGAAATTGAAGTCAGTCGCGATGGCCTAGACGATACAAATACAGCAAGTGATTGGGAACGTACCAAAGCGGGTATTCGTAAAGCCGCTCCGGTTGCCTTTAAAGTTAAAACGGATGCTGCCGGGGCTGATGCAGTATTAGCCGCGTTTACTAGCGGTGAAGAAAAGCGCTGGAAGTTTACAATTCCAACCAATAAAACCACTCAAGGCGGAGTTGAAGAAATCATCTATAAAGCATGGATAAGTAGCTACAAAAAATCTCCGTCACTTAAAGACGAGACATTTATCAACTTCACCACAAATATTAACGAAGTGGAAGAATCGGTATAAATTATGGCTAAAAAATCCCTGAATTTACGCGGGCGTATTTTAAACGCACACGATCTGAAAACCTCCATCGTTAAAATCACAGAGTGGTCTGAAGACGAATTTCAACCGCTTGAAATTACCGTTCAAGAGCTGAGCGCAAAAGATCGAAATACTGCCTTGGCACTGCACGGTGAAAAAGACACGCTTCACGCTGTATGTAAAACCGTTGAATTGGGTGTTTTAGATGAAGACGGGAGCCTAGCGTTTGAAGAAGGCGACGCCGCAGAGCTTGCTAAAAAGTCAGACTCAGCAATTACGAAGCTTTATAAAGAAATCATGAAGTTAAGTGGCGTAGAGCTGGTGGCTCCTGCTGATGTTGACTCTGATAAAGAGGCCGAATCCATTGCGGGAAAGCCTTTAGAGACAACCCCGAGCTCTGGGGAGACTATAGGCTCATGCAGCAACTCGGAATCAAAACCCATCGAGAACTAATGGAAATGCCCGCTATTGAACTTGATCAATGGCGGTATTTTCACAGCGTAGAGCCTATTGGTTACGATGTTGAAAACTGGCGAGAGGGCACGACTACTGCAAGTCTTTTTAATGCATTGCTGAAGCTAAAGGAGGGCGAGGCGTTGGCCCCGCAAGATTTTTTTCCACCATCTAAATCAAAACTTCAACCAATAGAACCACCAAAACCCGCTAGCGCAGAAAGCCTGCGTAACCTTTTTGCAAAACTTAAAACGAGTTAACTTATGGGCCTCAAAGCTAAGATCGCATCCCTTGTTGTTGATTTATCGGCTAACTCAGCCTCTTTCAATAGCGAGATGGCGAAAAGTAAAAAGACAGCGGGCTCATGGGCAACCGATGTACAAAAGTATGCAAAAGTTGCTGCAGCTGCACTTGCGGCCACGGGTGTTGCGGGTGCTGTTGCATTAACAAAGCTGACTCAAGCATCCATGGTTAACATTGATGCCCTTGCCAAGCACGCTGATAAAATCGGCATGACAACTCAAGCACTTGCGGGGATGAGGCATCAGGCAGAATTGAATGGCGTAGCCAATAAAGCGCTTGATGTTGGTCTACAGAGAATGGTTCGTCGTATTTCAGAAGCTGCAGAAGGGACTGGCGTAGCTTCCTCTGCGCTTGCAGAGCTGAGCCTGAATGCAGAAGAATTAAATAATCTTTCACCCGATCAGCAATTTTCAGCAATCGCCGACGCGATGCAAAAAGTAGGTAACCAATCAGATAAAGTTCGTTTAGGTTTTAAATTATTCGACTCAGAAGGGGTCGGTTTAATTAATGCCATGCGTGGTGGTGCTGAAGGAATGGCCAATGCTCAGAGAGAGGCATTGGCCCTTGGCGTAGCTATTAGCCGAATCGATGCAGCAAAGATAGAAGCGGCCAATGATGCAATTTATCGGGCCGATCAGGTTTGGACAGGGTTAGGTAATACATTGGCAGTGACAGTCTCGCCATTTATTGCTGCTATGAAAACTGACTTCACTGAATCGGCAATAGCGAATAATGGATATCGTGACCAAGTGGTAACTGGAATGAAAGCCGTTTCTAAGGCGGTTGGATTTGTTGGCAATGCAGTTCGGGGTATGCAGTTGGTATGGAAAGGCACCCAGCTAATTGTTGCAACATTTATCGCAACAACATTAACTAATTTAAGTTCGTTATCAAAAGGCCTAGCAGAATTCATTAGTTTAATACCAGGTGTTGAGATTGAAATTGATCCTAACTCGGGTATCGCTGGTTTTGCTAAAGCAGCTCAAGGCCAAGTTGTTCGACTAAAAGAAGAAATGCACTCAATGGCAATGCAGGAATTGCCATCTGATAAGGTCGATGAATATTTTGAAAGAATAAATGCACAGGCACAAGTAGAAGCCGAAATGATTGCCGCAAACGTCGCTCAGAAAGTCGCGATTCATAAAGCAGGTGAAGAAGCCATAACGGCAGTTTCAGATGAAGAAATTAAGGACAGAGAAAAACTAGAGAAAGCGGCAAGGAAGCAATCGCTTTCGTCATTCTCACAATCTACTGGGCAGCTGTTAAAGCAAATAGATGATAGTGGTAAAAAACAATCAAGCGCCTATAAAGCGATATTTTTAGCCCAGCAAGCTTCTCAAGTTGCCATGACTATCATGAACGCCAACGCAGCCGCAGAAGCTACTGTTGCGCATGATGCTCCGATAATGGGGGTTGCTTCTTTAACAACCGGTAATATCGTTCGAGCTTCTGGATACTTAAGTGCGAGCCTAATTGCAGGCCAAGCAATCGCTGGTATTGCTCACGGTGGTATTGATGAAATTCCAGAAGAATCCACATGGCTGCTGCAAAAAGGCGAGCGCGTATTATCGCCAAACCAAAACAAAGAAGTTCAAAAAGCAGCAGAGAAAATCAATGCATCACCGTCAATGAATCAAAGCTTACCTAATGTCGCTCTTAACTACTCCTCAGCTCCTAAGGCGTCAGCCAATGATGAGCGCTCAATGTCTGGTGGTGTTGTTGTAAATATACATGAAGACGCTAGCAGGGCTGGTCAAACTGAGCACGAAAGTGGCGGTTTAACGAAAGAGGATGTAATTAACATCTACGTTGCGAACGTTACCCAAGGCGGCGCTGCTGCTCAAATTAAAGAACAGATCTACGGATTGGAGCGTATTGGACGATGATTGATTTTACGCGTTATCCGAACAACGTTTTGCCGTTGCCTCTTTTAAAAACTCATAGCTTAAAACGCAAGTCGATGCGGTTGGAATCAAAGATGGATTCTGGTTATTCGCGCTCACGCAGGCGGTTTAAAAATCCTCCGACAGAGATGGCTGTGAGTTTTTTGTTTAGTAACGATCAGCAAGAAATATTTGAGGGTTGGTATCACCACATTATTAACGCTGGTACTGATTGGTTTGTTATGCCCGTAAAAGTTGGAAGTGTTGTGACTGATCACGAATGCAAGTTCATCGGTGATTACTCGCAGAAAAGTCCGAGCAAAAATTTATGGACGATCACTGCAAAATTATTAGTTAAAAACCTTCGTGTAATTAGCGAAGACGAAACAATTGGGCGTATTCATGAAATTGCACAACCGACTCAGGTTGTTCGTGATGAACTGGATGAGGTTGTAACAGATTATGTTAATGAAGGGTAAGAGTAATGGCTAGTACGCTAAATGAATTGTTGATTGAAATTCAAGAGATGGTTGAAAAGCTCGAAGTCATTGGTTTTGGTGATAAGGGTGAGACAGTCAGCCATAATGGCCGAGATCGGGGCAGTGTAGCGAGCGCTATAAGTGATCAGTTTCTATCATTAAAAACAATGATTCAAGGCCGTCAATCGTTCGCGACAAAGGCGGATATGGATGCTGATTTAGATCATGCAGAAAATGTGATTGCTGAAGTCTGGAATGATTCTGTTCGAGATAATAACGGCATCTATGGGAAGTTAGGAAATTCAAGCGAGGGAAGTTGGGTAAAGTCGTCTTTTGATGATTATTCCGAATTAGCGACCGGCTTGATTGAAGCTGAATCTAAAGTTAATGCGATCCCTGAGTCAGTAAGTCTAGCGATAAAAGATGTAGGATTCGAAAACGATCAAAATAATTCATTATCATCTGATTTAGGTGATGATGTTGTGGCAGGTATTTCTGATTCAAACGGAAACGCTGTTTTATTGGTCACAGCCATTGGTCAGATAATAATTCCAATGTTAAAAACATTTGGATTAAGTATTGAAGATTCAGCTGATATTTCAGGCGGAGAATATAACTATGACATAGCGTTTTGTGATGCGAATGGGAATGTCGGCGCTGGTTTGTATAATGGATATTGGATTTCAAAAGCAGGTAATGAAGTAGAAGATTTAACAGCCAGAAATCAAAAAAACATTCTCGCAGCGTCTGAGCTTAAGCATAGTATTAATACGACTCATGCGATTAATGAATTTGATTACAATCAGATCGTGGTGTACGGACAGTCTCTTTCAACGGGGCATGAGGGCTGGCCAGCACTATCTAAAGAGCAAAAATATGGAAACCTGATGCTGGGTGATTGTGTCCGCCCAGTTTCTACAGGTGACGCATTATTCACGCCCTTTGGTGGTGATAATCTTGTTCCGTTAGTTGCTAATGTTCAGAGCGGCGGGACTATTTTGACAGATGCTGATGTTCAGAATTTAACAGCTGGCGACGGTGCACTTGGCGAAGTCGTTAACCAGGGAATGGTTAACTTTGCAAAGCGCTTGCATAATCGTGCGGGGCTTTCTTCATCTGTTAAATACGTTACAACAAATAATGGTGTCTCTGGAAAAACCATTGAGCAGTTATCAAAAAATAACACTCAAGATTCTACTGATCGTTACGGTCGATATTTGCAATCTGTTCAAAAAATCAAAGCAATTGCTGATGCAGAGAGTAAAAGTTTTGCAGTCACTGGCATCGTCTGGATGCAGGGTGAGTGGAATTATACTGATCATGGTGGGGCAGAAAATTTAAGCGCTTACAAGGCCGACTTAAAGGCTCTCCGTGATGACATGGTATTGGATGCAAAGACTGTAACGGGTCAGCAAGACTCGCCAGTATTTATAACATATCAAACAGGTGTTTCTTATACGCGAGACGCTGATGAATTTGGTGTAGAAGGATTGCATGTTGGCATGGCTCAGTGGGAATTTGCGCGTGAGAATCCTGATTGTTTTCTGTCAGGTCCGGTTTATCCATATACAGATAAGGGCGGCCACCTGGATTCTAACGGCTATCGCTGGTACGGAAATTATTTGGGGAAAATTTACCATAAGGTTTGTACTCTTGGTCAAAGTTGGTCTCCGTTAAGTCCAACTAAGTTGCAGCTTGTTGGCCGAGAGCTTTATATAGATTTTCATGTGCCAGAACCGCCATTAGCATTTGATTTGCCGTATGTTCGTAGTAGTGAAACGGATTATACGAATAAAGGCTTTCGCATAACTGACGGCGCTGGAAATGTAACGATCCGCTCTATCGAAATTATTGAATCAACCATCGTTAAGATTGTCTTGAATCGTGATGTTGATGCTGGTGCAAAGATTTGGTACGCATCGCAATCAACGTATGGAGGTAACGGTTGTTTACGTGATTCTGATCCTATCGTTGCGCTTGATCACTACGAATATTTACCTGATTCAGGGATGTATCCGGATGCGAACATTCCTGAATTAAACAACAAGCCGTACCCGCTGCACAATTGGTGTATTGCGTTTTGCCTGCCTATTAATTGGAGTATTTAAATGTCTTTAATAATGAAAATTGCGGGTGCTGATTTTTCAGCATTTGGCCTGCCTACGCTAAAGCAGACTGTATTTGGCTTTCCAGCTGATGGTCTAGTTGGTCTTTATTTATTTGAAGATGGTGACGTAGATACTGCGCATGCAGGAGTTTTTTTAGATTCTTCAGGGCATAAGAATAATGCGTCTTTGTTTAGTGACTTTGCAGCTCCTGTTAATCGTAGTTATGGTCTTGAGGTTACTGATGCGGCGGGCTTGATTATTAATACGGGCTTACCGCAAACGAGTGAATTTACAATTGTAGGTTGCTATAACTTAACAATGGACACGGCTACTGAAGAGGGTTACCCGACGCTTACAGGTGATACCGGGAATAAGATCCCAGCAAGCAAGGCAGCGACTGGTAGTAATAATCCTAGACTGGCCTTGAACGTCGACTTGACGGGCTCCAAGCTTTCAAACGGAGTCTATTCAAGTGCGGGTGTAATGATTAATGGTTCGGCTAGAGCCTCTGTACCTGCTGGGTATGGCCAGTCTGATCAGCCTGCAATCTTAGCTTTGACTGTTGCGTCGGATACTGTTGGTATTCAGACGCTTAGCGGATATAAATTCTCGGCACAGGATGCGGATATTTTGTCAGGTTATGCCGCGCTTGATGAAGAGATTCTTATTGGCTTATGGAAACATGGGGCTACCTCCGCTTTGAGTGGTCGTTTATATGGTTTTGCGATCTATGAGCGCGGTCTTGATGATGTTGAAATTTCAGAAGCAATGGCTGCCATGAATGCACGAGTTGCAGCTCGCGGTGTTGTGGTTGTTTCGTAATGTCACAACTTCTCGAAACAGTTCACGCTTCTGTAACTGACGACATCAAACACCACACCTTAGAACTGCCCCATGCATCATTCCCTGGCGGGGTGATTCGGTGGGTGCAAGGCTTTAGTGATGAAGAACTTGGTCTGGAAAATGGCGAACAGGTTTTATTTGAGCAGATGCTCTTTGGGGTCTCTCTACCTGATAAGAGCATTCGTGGCAATCAAGATCTACAGTTTCAGCTTGATAACGTTACAGGCGAAGCGTTGAAATACGTCCGTGCGGTTTTAGCGTCTGATGATAAATTGCCGGTTATTTATCGCGTCTATTTAGAAAGCAACAAATCATTCCCTGCTGAGTCTGCGATCACGATGACCGCAAACGGTTTTAACGCTGATTTGCAGTCTGTCATGATCATTGCTGATTTTCATGATTTTGTTAATAAACTCTGGCCGCGTTTGCGTTATACACCCACGCTTGCGCCAGGCTTAAAATATATGTAATCCGTTCTTTTTCATTCCGTTATAAATCAAACAAATACGCACTCATTATGAATCTATCTGCATTGTCTCAGTATAAAACTGTGCCTTATGTTGATGGTGGCCGAGTCGTGTCTGATGATAAAGAAAAAAGCGGTTTAGATTGTTTTGGCCTCGTGCGCCATGCGTTGCATTATGTGTTTGATGGCCCGTTGCTTGGTTCGTTTTTCGGTATTTTTCGTGCTGATTTATTACAGATGACGAATGAATTTAATGCGGCCATCGATGAAACTAAGCCAGCGATTGCGCAGGGTTATTCGTTCGAGTTGTGCAGGCCCGAGGCCGGAGCACTGGCTTGCTGCTTTCACAAAACCCAAAACGGCATGATTTTTCATCACATCGGTATTTGCATTGATGCGACTAATGTTATGCATACGTCTGCAAAACACGGGTATTCAGTGCTGCCCGTTCGCGCTTTTCGTCGTCTTGCAAATGATGTTGAGTATTATCGTTGTGTTAAGCGATGACTGATAAAACAAATAGAGAAATAATTATGTCTGTTCATTCTCATGTAGAGATTAGAGTTTATCCCAATCAGCTAAATCGTGAAGAATACGAGTTAGTGGATTGTGCCGCGGGAATAACATTGCTCGATTATTTGCATGAGAATGTGCCGGCATACCGAGAGCGCCCAGCGCCTCTTTTTTCTGTGCTGCTCAATAACGAACCGTTAGTGTTTAAAGATTGGGGTAGTGTGAAGTTTGAAAGTGGTGATTTGGTTGAATGCATCATTGAGCCAAAAGATCCTGTAACTGCAGTCATGGTTGTGATCGCGGTGGCCAGTGCAGCGTATTCTATTCATCTAGCGAATCAGCCACTTCCCGACACGTACAACACCACATCCCCAACGGGTTCATCTATTTATGATGCTAACGCGCAGGGTAACCGACCTCGCTTAATGGGCATTGTGCCGGTGCTTTTTGGGCGTCATAAAATCTATCCCGATTATCTAAATCCGCCAAAAATTGTATACAGTAATAACGAGCAAGTTTTGCAAGTAATGCTGTCGCTCGGTCATGGTTCGTATGATTTTTCTGGCAGCGATATTTTTATTGGTGATACAAAAATTTCTCAATACGGAAATGCTGTTAACTATAAAATATTTCAACCAGGCGAGAGCGTGACATCGCATTCAGCGCATTTAACTGAATATCGATCTGTTGAAGTTGGCAGTACTAGCAGCTCACAAGGTTTAAAAATTAAGGGTTCGCCGTATAGTTTTTATTATTTTAACAATGGCTGGAGTGTGAAAAATTCAACAGAACTCCAGCTTTATAATGCTGTGGGTTATAGCGGTGCTCTTTTTGATGATGATTATAATAACAAGACAGGCGGAACGTTGGTCGGTAAGACTTTAGAATTTTTGCATCCAAACGGAAACACTTGGGGAATTTTTAAGCTTTTATCATCGCGGCAGGATAATACTATTGCAAAATTTGCGCGTTTAAATTCTGACGGAAGTATTGATACGGATTGGGCAGGGTTCCAGCATCCAGGCAATGGGGAGAATGGTGTTGAGCTTCTTCTTTACGCATCTTTTCGCATTGTCGAGCCTGTTGAAGCTGATAGATATGTTGGGGCATTTTTATCTGTTCCTGATTCAGAATCAACAAACAGATTTATGTTAGATTTTCGATTCAATTCAGGTTTAACAAAACTGAATAATAGCGGTGTTCCTACGTCTCGTACAGTGACGCTAGAAATTCAATGGCGCAACGAAGGTGAGACAAATTGGAATACGGTTCTAAAGGGCCATACCGCTGCGACTGTTGATCAGTTAGCGTATACGCATGAAATAACGGTTACTGCTGGCACTCGGCCAGAGGTTAGGGTCCGCAGAACAACGACAGAATGGAGTGATATTACATATAAGGACTCTGTAGACTGGGTTGGCTTGCGAGCAGTGCTGCCGAATGGAACTGCATTGAGTTATCCAGGATTAACAACGATGGCGCTTGAAATTCGCGGATCGAATGAATTAGCGGGTTCAGCTGAAAATAAAATAAGTATTGTGCCAACGCGCAAGCTAACTAAATTTAATGGCGCGGGTGAAATGGTCGATTTTGGCCCGACTCGCTCGATCAGTTCGGCCGTTTATGCGGTGGCTGATGAGTTGGGTTACGATTTAGATATGGATGAATTGTGGCGTTTGCATCAGGTTTGGGAAGATCGTGGCGATACGTTTGACGGCGTATTTGATAATCCGAGTACGGCATGGAAAGCAATTCAGCAAATTTTAGCCGTGGGCTTTGCTGAGCCAACGTTAGATTTTGGTAAAATAATTCCGGTTCGTGATGAGGCTCAGACTGTTATTAAGTATCAGTATCAGCAGTCTGATAATATTCTGCCAAATTCATGGAAAATGGATGGCTCTTTTGTCGATAGTTCAGATAACGACGGCATTGAAGTTGAATACATGAGCTCTGAAACGTGGAAACCTGAAACGGTTCTTTGTTTATTGCCTGGTGATGCGGGTGATAATCCTGAAAAAGTCCGTGCATACGGAGTTACGAATAAAACACAAGCTTATCGTTTCGGTATGCGGAAGCGAGCGACACAAAAACACCGTCGTATTCGTCATCATTTTTCTACAGAAATGGATGCATTGAATTCACGCTATATGTCATATGATGCCCTTGGTATCGATATGCCTGGTTACTCGCAAACTGGAAGGGTTGAGAATGTTGCGGGTAGAGTGCTGCAACTTAATCAAGACTTAGAGTGGGGCGATTTGTCGGTTACGCATTATGTGGGTATTCGTCGACCAAATGGCACGTTATCGGGTCCGTATCAATGTACGCCTGGTGATACGCTGGATGAGGTTGTGATTAATGCGGATCTTGATTTTGTGCCCGTGTTTAACGGATCACATGAGCCTCCGTACTTTATGTTTGGCCAAGCCGATGAGTGGTGTATTCCAATTTTAGTGACTGAGATCAAGCCGAGCGGCACTGAGAAGGTAGCTGTGACAGCGTTTGAGTATTCAGACAACGTTTATCTTTATGATGATGCTGTGCCAGCATTATAAATACTGTTGGCAATATACAGTATTCTTGTGCTCTCGCAGACCCCATGCGTTGGTTTCTGTTGAATATCGGTATTTCAAGCGTATAAGGCATGCAAAATGCTGTGAAATCAACAAGATAGGCTTGGTATTTTAAAATCTTGACATGGTAGAGGTCCCCAGTTCGAATCTGGGTAGTCCT
>TARA_B110000196_G_scaffold320374_1_pt1 | contig 18241 bp, 16 predicted proteins | sample TARA_B110000196 | Tara Oceans TARA_B110000196 (sample SAMEA4397072) | marine metagenome | biome: Polar Biome; feature: [MES] marine water layer (ENVO:01000295) within the mesopelagic zone...; material: water (ENVO:00002006), including particulate matter (ENVO:01000060) such... | reverse complement strand
TACAGTTCATAAGCTTTTATTTTCCTGTACAATGTTCTCTCCCCAATTTCCAAACTCTGTGCAGCTTTTCTACGGTTACCTTTAAATTCCAGCAAAGTGGCTGCTATGGCCTTTCGTTCTAACTCCTCCAAGGTCATACCAGACGAGTATACCACAGAAGGTTGCATAACCTCGTCGCCATGAGTCTCCCAGACAGTCTCGCTGAGCCCTTCGGATGTTCTGACTCCAACTTCTATCCTACCTCCTTCCAGGCCATGCGATTCAGAGTCTATAGGTATTGATCCCACTCCTTCATCTCCACGATTTTTGTAAGCTCGAAATTCTGTCCTGAGATCGTCCACATCCATCCGTAACTCAACTAAGGTACGAAAAACAAATTCTAACTCTGGCCTAATAGTTTTTTCAGTAGATTGCTCCAAAATGTCCGAGCTGACCAATTCCAAAGGGACAACCGCAGAAGAAGATCGTCGTCCGCTTCGGACTTCTTCAGGGATATCTCTCGGGGACACTTCTCTGCCAGGAGCCAAAACTACCATACTTTCTATTAGGTTATTTAATTCTCTTACGTTACCGGGCCAGTGATACTCTTTTAGGATTTCCATAGCTTCTGATGATATCCCCTGAAAAGTTCGATTGTGCCTCCTAGTAAATTCTTCGATGAACGACTCGACTAAAAGTGGTATATCTTCTTTTCTATCACAAAGCGCAGGCAGTTCAATACGCAATACATTCAGACGATAGTACAAATCTTTCCGGAAACGTCCCAAAGCGACCGACTGTTTTAAATCGAGGTTGGTAGCAGTCACGATCCTGACATCCACCTGAATAACCTCTTCACCTCCAACACGATTAAATTCTTTTTGCTCAAGTACACGCAGAAGTTTTGTCTGTGTTGACAAAGGCATTTCTCCAATTTCATCCAGGAATACCGTTCCCTTGTCAGCTAATTCAAAAAGTCCCCTTCTGGAGTCAATCGCACCTGTAAAAGCACCTTTCTGATGGCCGAAAAGTTCACTTTCTAGAAGTGTATCAGTTAAGGCGGCCACATTTACTGCAATGAAAGGATTGTGTCGCCGAGGCGACAGTTGATGAAGTCCTCTGGCTATTAGTTCTTTTCCAGTTCCCGATTCTCCAGTGACCAGAACAGTAGAGCTCACAGGGGCGAACTGAACTACTCTCCCCAAAACCTGCTGCATCGCATCTGTCTCACCCACAATCCCTGCTGAAATCTGCAATTTTTTGCGTTCAATGAGAGACCTCGCTACGGCTACTACATCATCCAGGCTAGACCCATGTTGAAAAACCTCTTGATATCCGTGAAGAGAATCGGCACCAAAATCAGAAGTGTCTATTAAGGCAAAACTAGGAGATCCAAACAGAGAATCAGCCTGGCTTTTTAGTAGCAAAGCTGATCGGCTACTCGCCGATCCTGTAACTATCAGAAGCTCAAAATGATTGGATGAGCTAATATCCTCGTTTGGAGTGACGAGTTCAACCTGATAACTAAGGTTTTCAAGGAGTGTTCTTAATTTTCCTGCTCGTTGTAGGTCGTGGGTTGAAAGTAATATCCTACTGTCACCCAATTCTCTTAATTTTGTCGACATCAGTGGTCCAACCATATTTATATGAGACACTTGATCCGTTTGCTTATACCTAAACACCTGCTAGGGCAAACAAAACATAACACACTGTACTGACATTTTGGCACATTTCAGGTTCAAATTCCAGGGTTTTCAGCAGAGATCCAACTTTATCCACAAATACAACCTCGAGATTGGTCTATATATTTGTAAATCTTCAACTATCTGACCAAACTATAGTTTTTTCCTCATGGTCACTCTACCCAGTACACTTGAGTACACTTAAGTGAGAATAATCAGATAGAAATAGGATGCTTTTCGGTACGACCTTGAAGTAGGTCGACAATATGAGGCAAATACCCTTCAAGAGCCTCGAGACCATCTGTAACGCCTCCAGGACTCCCAGGAAAATTAACTATCAGAGTCTGGCATCTGACCCCCACAATTCCTCTCGTTAACACAGCGTAAGGAGTCTTTTTGAGGCCATGCTTTCTGACGACATCAGCAAGCCCTGGAGCATCCTTCTCTATTACCATTCTTGTGGCTTCTGGGGTAACATCTCTGAGAGAAAATCCAGTGCCACCCGTGGTCACGATTAGGTCGGTCACTCCAGAGTCTGCCCAAGTCTGCAATTTATCTGCTATGAGGTCCACCTCATCTGGCAAAGTGGACCTTTCTACTGTGGTATAACCTGACCTATCAACCCACTGAACTATCAACTCACCACTCTTGTCCTCACGATGGCCGCTGAAACACCCGTCGCTAACAGTTAACACGGCTACACGCATACGAGTCCGATTATGTTCACCGACGAACAGATCCTTTTTTGTAGAATGGCGGCTTGATACATGTACCCGGTATCGTCCGCCCTCTTATGTTTACACCGAAATCCGCAGCAGAATTTGCTAGTCCTCCTGGAACATAACCCATAGCGATTCCTTCACCCAAACTTGGACTGACTGTCCCACTGGTTATTTCACCTACTTCCAATCCATCACAAGTAATGGCATATCCAGGCCTCGGAAAACCTTTCTGATCTAGAACCATTGCTATCAATTTCTTTGGTAAGCCTTCAGATTTTTGCCGCAATACAGCATCTCTACCTACGAAATCCCCTTTGTCCCACTTCACCAGCCAATTTAAACCACTCTCCAATGGGGTATGCAGTTGATCTAAGTCATTACCGTAAAGTGCAAAGCCAACTTCCAACCTTAAAGAATCTCTAGATCCCAAGCCAGCAGGTTTTAAACCACAAGTGGCCCCGTTCTCCAGTAGTTTTTCCCATAGCGAGACTGTGGAATCAGCTTCAATATAAAATTCAAAACCATCCTCTCCGGTATACCCAGTCCTACTGATTGTCCCAGTAATTCCTCCCACTTCACCTTTCACAAAATGATAATAGTGAAGCTGGCCCAAATTTAGATCAGTCATGGACTCAAGGATCTCTTGGGATCTGGGACCCTGCAGAGCTAGAAGGCCAATCTCTTCGGACTTATCCGTTAATTCAACTTCAAAACGGTCGACAAACCCTAACAACCAATTCCAATCTGCTTCCTTCCGGGCCGCATTCACAACTAACATATATCCCTGATCTTTTTTATAAATCAACAGATCGTCCAGAATGCCGCCATCATCCTGACACAACAAAGAATATTGACATTGACCCACCGTTAAAGCATCAACATCATTTGTTGTGAGAAACTGTAAAAACCGAGTCGCATCAGGGCCAGTGACAAAAAATTCCCCCATGTGTGAAACGTCAAACAGACCCGCATCATTCCTTACAGAATGATGCTCAGATGTGATTCCAGAAGGATACTGAACAGGCATCTCATATCCAGCGAATGGCACCATCTTAGCACCCAACAAAACATGATTGTTGTATAAGGGAGTTCTCTTTAAAGAAGTTTTCATACTCAATCCTCTGAGTGAAATAGACTACAAATAATTCTTCCACGCACGCACTGTAACTTCACAACATTACTATAGGATATAACGCCTCAAGTCCACATCATCTACTATGGTATTTAAGTTCTCGTGGACAAAATCCCGGTCGACTACAATTGAGCGACAACTCTGTTCAGGTAATCCGAATAAAACTGATTCTAAGAGGGTAGTTAGCACTGTGTGAAGTCTTCGGGCTCCGATATTTTCCATCTGATCATTCAGGACCGCCGCTAGTCGTGCCACTTCATTGATACCTTCTGCGGTGAATTCAAGGACCGCACCCTCCGTTGCAATCAGAGCCTTATACTGATGGACCAATGCGTTCTTAGGCTCTTGGAGTATCCTTATAAACTCCTTTTCTCCTAAGCTCTTCAACTCCACTCTAATAGGAAACCTTCCCTGTAATTCTGGTATCAAGTCGGTGGGCTTGGATACGTGAAAAGCCCCGGCAGCAATGAATAGCACGTGGTCTGTTTGCACTAAACCATATTTTGTTTGAACTGTGGATCCTTCCACTATGGGGAGAATGTCACGCTGAACTCCTTCTCTGCCTATATCAGGTCCAGTCCCACCCCTATCTCCAGCGATCTTGTCAATCTCATCCAAAAAAACTATACCTGTATCCTCAGCTCTAAATAGAGCATCTGTCACGACCTCATCCATGTCGATGAGAACATCTAATTCTTCCTGTACCAATATTTTTCTAGCTTCTTTTACAGAAACAGTCCGTGTTTTTTTTCTCTTGGGAAGTAAGTCTTGTAACATCTCAGTGAGGTTGTGGTCTATTCCCTCAACACCCCCACCAACAGGTAACACCATCCCTTCTAAAGAAGCCGATTGAGATACTTCCACCTCAATTTCTTGCTCATCAAGTTCCCCTGATCTAAGAAGCTCCCGAAATTTTTTCCTCGTACGCCCACCTCTATTTCCCCGGTCCCCTAGTGGGTCCATGCTATGAGGAGGCTCTATCCCCTCTGGTCCAGCCAAAAATGGAGTGCCTGTGTCTATACGGTCTCCAGCACTAGTAGTTTCATTTGAAAGGGGGAGCAGGAGGTCTAAAATTTTATCTTCTACCCTAGAGTCAGCAATTCCCTGTATTTCTTCTTCACGTTCTGCACGGACCATATTCACTGAAACATCAACCAAATCACGAATCATAGATTCAACATCACGTCCCACATAACCCACTTCTGTATACTTAGATGCTTCCACTTTGACAAAAGGCGCGCCAGCCAAACGAGCTAATCTCCTGGCAATCTCCGTTTTTCCCACACCGGTAGTCCCAATCAAAATTAAGTTGTTCGGCAATATTTCGTCCCTCAGATCATCACCAACCTGTTGACGTCTCCAACGATTCCTCAAAGCTATCGCCACAGCTTTTTTTGCTTCTTCTTGACCGATGATATACTTGTCTAACTCCTCCACAATTTGGCGTGGAGTCAACCCATCCAGCTCAGGTTGTTCGCATTTTTCAGCAACTCCTTCCTGAGGCATCTCTGATGAAACTTCAAGCTCTAAATCGACTATGTTTTCCAATTTACTTTAACTCCAAAATTGAAATATCTTTATTGGTATATATGCAAATGTCTCCAGCTATCTCTAAGGACTGCCGGACAGTCTCACTGGCAGAAAGATCCGAATGGCCAATCAAGGCGCGAGCCGCAGCCAGTGCGTACGAACCCCCAGATCCAATTGCTAAAACATTATCGTCTGGTTCGATCACTTCTCCTTCTCCACTGACCAAAAACATGTGCTCTCTGTCTGCCACTAACAGCAACGCATTCAGCTTACGTAGATACCTGTCCATTCTCCAATCCTTTGCTAATTCAACAACAGCCCTAGTTAAATTAGCTGGAAATCTCTCCAATTTTTCTTCCAATTTTTCGAACAATGTGAAAGCATCTGCTACGGCCCCTGCAAACCCAACTAAAACTTGATCTTCCCTGAGAGTCCTTACCTTCTGAGCTGTATTCTTTACGACTGTGTCTCCCATAGTAACCTGGCCATCGCTGCCTAATGCTACTTCTCCGCCACGTCTCACAGCTACTATTGTTGTCGCCCTGATTCTAGGCAACATTTTTTCGTGTTCCATAGATGCTCCGATTTCTACTTAAGACATTTGCCTAACTACCATTTTGTTCACCTGAACACTCTAAAGATAAAAACCTCACGACCTCGGATGGCTGCTTCGGTACACTTCTAGTAATCGCTCTTTTGACACATGCATGTAAATTTGTGTGGTAGACAAAGAAACATGACCCAAGAGTTCCTTGAGGGCTATGAGATTAGCACCTGAATCCAGCATGTGAGTTGCAAAACTGTGCCGAAGAGAATGTACACTCAGACCTTCTTTTGTAGCGGCATCGGACAATAGTTTCCTGACGATATTTTGGATGGACCGCTGTGAAAGCCTCCCCCCTTTAGGATTAAGTAAAAGAGCCGACGTGAAAAGTTCTCCCACTTTATCCAGAACGTCAAGTCGCATCCCTAAGTATATCTTCAAAGCACAAACCGTAGGATCAGTAAGCGGTACTATTCGCTCTTTATTTCCCTTTCCCAACACCTTCACTAATTGTTCTCCCAGGTCTAGTGCTTCGAGGTCCAAACCGTGTAGTTCACCCAATCGCAAGCCACTACCATACACAAGCTCTAAAACCACCAAATTCCTGATCCCAGAGAACGAACCCTCTGAAGCTCGACTCTCAGCAACAGTAAACACTGCTTCGATTTCATTTTTGTTGGCATACTGAGGAAGTTTCTTCATCAATTTTGGAGTTTTTATTAAAAACACGGATCCCAAGTCATCCAGACCTTCGGATGAAAGGAATTTATAAAAACTTCTAACCGCTGAAATCTTCCGTGCGATACTCCTTCGTCCCAATCCTTTCTTCTGACACCAACCCATAAAGGCACGCAAATCACTCCTGTCTACAGTGCTGACATTCCAGTCCATAGCTCCAAAGTGATCTACAAAAAAATCTGACAAATCTTTTAGGTCTTTTCGGTAGGAAGTGACGGTCCTCGCCGATAAATTTCTCTCATATTCAAGGTGCTCTAAAAATTTGAGCACATAAGTACCCATCTCTGGTTCCTTCAAGATACACCAGTGGTTTTTACCGAGACGCAGTCCGCGTCCGACAATGAAATCTCTTCAGAATCCATCCACGAAATAAAATCCTCAATAGCTCTTTTGGCTAGCAATTCTCTTTTTTGTTTTTTATTTCGTATTCGTACCTCTAGGGGATCAACGAGACCCCAATTCGAATTCATGGGTTGAAAACGAGAGGAATCACTTGTGTTTAAATAACGGTATAATCCTCCTAACACCGTGGTCCCTGGAGGTATCACTGGAGTTTTACTCCTAAGTACTCGATCCAAATTTATCGCTGCCATTATTCCACTCGCAGCCGACTCAGTATACCCTTCTACGCCAGTCATCTGACCAGCAAAAATGACATTGTCCCTATCCTTCAACGACCCATATTCAGTCAAAGTAGCAGGAAAGTTCAAATAAGTATTTCGATGAATTGACCCCCATCTTAAAAATTCACAATTCTCGAGCCCTGGTATCATCTTGAAGATTTTTTCTTGTTCTTTTACTCTGAGGCGAGTTTGGAAACCAACCAAATTCCACATCTGGCCAGCCTTATCTTCGCGTCGCAATTGAACCACAGCATACGGCCTATTGCCTGTCCGAGGATCAGTCAATCCAATCGGCTTCATTGGACCGAACCTGAGGGTTTCTGTTCCCCTGGAAGCCATTACTTCAATTGGCAAACAACCCTCAAAATAAGGTACGGTATCCCAATCGGGACCACTATGAATATCAGCTTCTAATAGGCTTTGGATGAACCTGTTATATTCGGATTCAGACATAGGGCAATTCAGATAATCACCTGATTCTTCATAGCGCCCTCCTTCAAAGATAATACCCGTATCCAAGGAATCCTTATGAACAATAGGTGCTATGGCATCGTAGAAAAAAAGTCCTTCTTCACCGAGAGATCCTCGAATGTTTTTACTGAATTGATCTGAAGTTAGAGGCCCTGTTGCTATTACAGCAGAATTTTTAGGCAAATCCACTATCTCCTCTCGTTTCAGATCGATCATAGGGTGATTGCCCACAATTTGGGTCATCATTTTAGAGAATAGATTCCTATCAACCGCCAATGCAGAACCAGCGGGCACAGAGGTGGCATCGGCACACCTTAAAAGTAGAGACCCCAACAGACGCATCTCTCTTTTGAGCTGTCCATGCGCATTAGTGCTGTCGACACTTTTGAAAGAGTTAGTGCAAACCAGCTCACCTAAATGATCTGTTTGGTGAGCTTCAGTGGTACGTATTGGCCGCATTTCTATTAGGCTCACAGGATAACCAGAACAAGCTAAATGATAAGCCGCCTCACACCCTGCAAGTCCTCCTCCTACCACCCTTACACTGGGCTTCACTTACCTTTTTTACCTTTACTTTTTTTCTTGTCTCTTCCAATTTTTTTTTGGATCAACTCAAGCGCCATTTCCAGATCAACCTCTAAAGGTTCCTGTCCCTTGGGTAACGTAGCGTTGATTTTACCACATTTCACATAGGGACCGTATCGCCCTGACAATATTTTTATGCTTTCACTCGAGTCTGGATGCTTTCCCAGGTCCTTCAACGCCGTCCGTCCGCCGGAACGCTTTGAGTTTACCAAAGCGATAGCATCTTCAACACTTGTTCGCCACAACTCTTCACTGTTCTTCAGGTTTGCGTAGACATCTCCGCGTTTCACGAAAGGACCGTAACGTCCTATACCAACAAAAATTTCTTCACCTGACTCTGGATCTGATCCCAATTTTTTCGGCAAATCTAGAAGGAGAAGCCCGTAGGCTAGATCCACTTCGTGCAAAGATTTGTCCTTAGGAATGCTTACTCTCTTGGGTTTTGTATCTTTCCCAGTATCCTGCAGCTCTATATAAGGTCCATATGGACCTTTCTTCAAGAAAATGTTCCCAGTACTGTTCGGATCTACACCAAGATTCTTGTCTCCTTGATCCTCCAGTAGTTCCAGAGCCAAGGCAAGGTCTACTGCTGCAGTATCTTGCGATTCTGGCAGGCTGGCCCGAGAAGGTTTCTGCTCATCGCTGGCCGCCTTTTCCACATAAGGTCCGAAACGACCAAATTTCAGCCGAACCATGCTGCCATCTTCGGCACTACCTAGCTCTCGGACTTGTCTTTCAGCTAACGGTCGGTTATGTGCACAGCTTGGATAATCGGAGCACCCCAGAAAACTCCCACCACGATTCCATTTGATCAGCATTGGCTGATCACATTCCTCACATTTTTCACCTTGGGCTTCGAAGATTTCCTTCATTAATAGGTCTGGTTCAGCTTCGGCGGCTTCCAGCTGCTTCCTAAATCCAGAATAAGTTTCTGCAAGAAGGTCTTTACCCATCAACTTACCTTTTTCGATATCGTCCAGCCGCATTTCTATATTCCTGGTAAACTCAACCTGGAATTCCTTCTTGAATACATGAATTAAAAACTTACAGACTCCTTCACCCAATTCAGTTGGGTGAAAACGTCGAGTTTTTAATTCCACATACTCCCTTTCAACAATCTTAGACACAATCGCAGCATAAGTAGATGGCCTACCAATACCCTCGTCTTCCAATTTTTTTACTAAACCAGCTTCCGAAAATCGGCCGGGTGGTCTGGTGAAGTGCTGCTCTGTATCCAAGTCGCTTGATTCGGCTATGTCTCCTTCTCTCATACCTGGAACAGGGGGCAAACTCGCTTGAGCAGGGCTTCCCCCAGACTCTCGAGCTTCGACATATAGCCTTTCATGACCTGGAAATTTAACCACAGAACCAGATGCCTGAAAATCATATTCTTTAGAACTATTACCTGCCAATACGAAAACAATCCTAGTATTGTCATAGATTTTAGCTGACATTTGACTGGCTACAAAGCGTAACCATATCAATTCATAGACTTTAGCTTGGTTCGCATCAAGTTTCTTTGAAGCTTCAGACGGATGCCACGCGACATTTGTGGGTCTTATCGCTTCATGGGCATCCTGTTCACCTTTTTTTTCACTCCGGCCCCCATAATATTGGCCTTTCGCTGGAATGTAAGCCTCTCCAAATTGCTCTTCAATCCAATCCCTCGCTTGATTCACAGCCCCTGATGATACTCGTGTTGAGTCTGTCCGGATATAAGTAATCAAACCATTCTGATAGAGCCCCTGTGCTGCTGACATAGTTTGTTTGGCTGACAACCTCAACCTCGTAGAAGCTCTTTGTTGCAGAGTAGAAGTAGTGAAAGGCGGCTTCGGATTCACCGATTTTTCTTCCCGGATCACTTTCCTCGCCTGGAAAAGAGCACCACTTAAATCCCCGATCAGATCCTGTGCTGCTTTTTCATTGTCGATTGACATCTTCCAAGATTTCTGGTTGCGCAGCGTGTCTCCATCTATTCGAACTAAGTTGGCCTGGAACTTTTGATCTTCATATGTTAATTCTGTTTTAAAGGACCAGTATTCTTCCTCCACAAAAGCTCTGATTTTCTCTTCGTGTTCACAAATCAGTCGTAAGGCTACCGTCTGGACCCGACCAGCAGAAAGTCCTGGCATTATCGGCTTATTCAGTAAGCTACTAGCCTGAAATCCAACAAGACGATCCAATACTCTACGAGCCTTTTGCGCCTCAACTCTTTCCATTTTGATAGCGCCGGGTTGAGCCAGAGCTTTTAGAATTGCATCTCTAGTAACTTCCCTGAAGGTGACTCTCTGGAAATGTTGCTTCTCTTTTTCCGCGTCCTGCATACCCAGTCTTTCCGCTATGTGGTAAGCAATCGCTTCACCCTCACGGTCTGGGTCGGTAGCTAGTATTACAGTTTCAGCGGATTGAGCGCGTTTCCTTAGGTCTGACAAGATCTTTTTATTAGTGGTCACGTACTTGGGTTCGAAGTCATTCTCTATATCAACTCCAAGCTCTTTGCCAGGAAGATCTCTTATATGGCCAACGGAAGCCACCACTTCATATTCGTCGCCCAAATAGCCGCTTATAGTCCTGGCCTTAGCGGGAGATTCCACCACAACCAATTTCATATTTTTCCTCTACTTTCCGTCAATTAGAAAACCTGGTTAGTCGATACATTTCACTATGCTCTCTGCTATTTCCTGTGGGTCCCCCTGCTCGGAATCCACAGAATGTCGTGCCCTACCGTACCAATGTCGCCTACCTTTTAGCAACAGAGCAAATTCTTCCACAGACTTATTCTGGTCGAATAAAGGCCTTGATAAACCTTCATTAAGAGCTCTTTTAAAGGCAACTTCGGGCGTCACTTTGAGCCAAACTGTTAAGGTGTCTTCAGGAACAGCTCTCCAATTTTGATTGCTCAGTGCCCAACCACCACCCGTTGCAAGAACTGTTCCTTTAAGGGGTACCAACTCAAGGGCTATCTCTGACTCAATTCCGCGAAAATAATTTTCACCCTTTTCATTAAACAAAATATCAATTGGAGATCCTGTCTTCTTTTCAATTGCCGCATCCATGTCAGTGAATTTCCATCCCAATAGAGTAGATAGCTCTCGGCCCACACTAGATTTCCCGCTAGCCATAAAACCCACCAGAAGAACACTGTCAAATTGTTCAGCGTTCACCGTAACCACGCGTTTCCAAGTGTTGCACATAGGAATCAAAATTTCTTGTAATCTCAGCTATAGAGTCTCCACCAAATTTTTCCAAGAAAGCATCAGCCAAAACAAGAGCTACCATCGCCTCGCCAACAACAGCTGCGGCTGGAACCGCACAAACATCACTTCTCTCAACAGCGGCATCCGCTACAGAACCATCTCTCATGTCGATACTGGGAAGTCTCTTCCTAAGTGTAGAGATTGGTTTCATTGCAGCCTTGACCACGATGGGATACCCAGTGGTGACTCCTCCTTCCAAACCTCCAGCCCTATTAGATTTCCGCCCTATCCCTCCTGATTTCTTGGCCATTTTATCAGTCACTATAGGATCGTGAACTTCCGATCCTGGTTTGAAAGCTCCCGAGAATCCCGCGCCGATTTCCACTCCTTTGATCGCTTGAATTGACATGACTGCACCAGCCAAACGTCCATCTAGCTTGCTATCATATGTCACATAGCTTCCCAATCCGACGGGGATCCCTGTAGCTACCACTTCAAATACACCGCCAAGTGTATCACCATTCTCCTTGGCATCATCGATGGCTTTTTTCATCCGTGTTGTAGCGTCTGGATCCAATGATCTCAATTCGGAAACATTCACACTCTCATTCAAATTATCGGGAAGGACTTCCGGGACATTGGCTTCAATAGCACCTATAGACGTGACATGGCTTCCTATCGTAATTCCAAACATTTCCAACAGTTTCCTGCAAACACCACCACATGCCACCCGTGCAGCTGTCTCTCTGGCACTAGCCCGTTCTAAGATATCTCGAGTATCACGTCGATCATATTTCAGAAGTCCTACCAAATCAGCATGTCCTGGCCTAGGTAGATACAGGCTTTTCAGAGCTTTCGGATTGCCCTCTGGATCGGGCGGATCAGGTGACATCGCCAGACTCCAATTCTCCCAATCCTTGTTCCAAATCAACATGGAAATGGGAGATCCTATTGTCTCTCCCAACCTGACTCCTGAAATAATCTCCGCCTGGTCCGATTCTATTTGCATCCTGCGTCCCCGCCCATAACCACCTTGGCGACGTTTGAGGTCCGGATCTACATCTTTGGCCATTTCCAAGGTCAAGCCAGCTGGAATCCCTTCCAGGATGGTGACTAAACCTCTACCGTGAGATTCCCCCGCAGTGCTAAACCTGATCCTTCTCATAGTTGTTTATTCATCCTCTGATAACCTCTCTGCTCGCCGAAACTTAGTGATAGGATAAACGAAACCCCTATGATTAGTCCAGACGGAGCGACCAAAGTAGTTACCGATTTGGCTCGGCCGATTGGCTCTGTTTTTTGTTATTCCAACCTCTCGCTCCAGAGACATTCCAGGATTTGATTGGAGGAGGAAAAAGGTTATATCGGATAATATGGAAGATCGCAGCCAATCCATCTTTCCAGGTTATTTTTTTTCCCTCCTGATAGGATCTTCCATGGTAACTAATCGGCACCTCATAGATTCGTGCGCCAGCCTGAGATAAGCGAGCAGTAACCTCAGGCTCGAACCCAAACCGGTTAGATGTTAATGGCAAGCTTTTTAAGAGTTTAGCATTTACTAATTTGTAGCATGTCTCCATGTCGCTAAGGTTTAAATCAGTCAACATATTGCTGAGTAAAGTCAAAACCCGATTCCCGACCATGTGCCAAAAGAATAGGACCCTCCTACTGCCTCCTAGAAACCGTGATCCAAAAACAGCATCTGCTTTGCCCGATAATATAGGTTCCATTAGAATCGGAAATTCATTCGGGTCATACTCCAAGTCTGCATCTTGTATAATAATGAGATCCCCTGTCGCCTCCGCTATGCCGCGTCTCACAGCTGCTCCTTTGCCTTGATTGGTTTCGTGCAGCAACAGGTGGTCAATCAGACCTTTTCTTTGTAGGTCCTCAAGAAGCTGTCTAGTTCCATCAGTCGAACCATCATCAATCACAAGAACCTCCAGAGACAGCGTCATTGCATCTAAGGATCGCAATAATGTCTCAATGGTGCCCAGCTCATTATAGGACGGTATGATCACCGATAAAGTGAGAGAGTTCCAATCAAGATCGACCTTATTCATTATAAATCATGAATCTTTCAACAAAAATAGATTCCTTTTCATTCTCTCTCACTTCAACGTAGGTCTGGGCATTACCACTATATCTCCTAAGAGGGTATACTCTGGTCCTCCCAGCCGAGCAACTGGTTTCAACACTTTGGTGTCGACCAGAAAAGACCCTTCTTTAAACTGTAGAGTGGGGTCCAACCTGACTGCCCTAACTTCGCCTACAATCAGACTTCCTGCATTGCCTAGATTGAGCTCCCTAAAGAGCTCGCACTCTAAAATTGCTGGACAGTTCGCCACGTATGGTGCATTCACTCTAGTCGCTAGTCCGATCGGCAACCCAACTCTTTCGAATTCGTCCTGTTCAGGAGGAAAGTCAGCTGAAGTCTCATTCATTTGCGGACCCTGAACCTCAGTCACGATGTTCACACAGAATGCCTTTTGATCGAGTATGTTCTGTAGAGAATCCTTAGGAACCCCTGCCCTGGTACCTATCGACACACTCACCAACATAGGTGACGCGGCCACTGCAGAAAAAAAACTGAATGGAGCCAAATTCAATACCCCATCTTTTCCATAAGTGGAAATCCAACCTATAGGCCTGGGCACCACCAAGGATGTCAATAATTGATATCGATCCAATCCTTCCACTTCATCTGTATGGATGACTTTATGATCGCTTACATCTGATGGAGATCTTTTCAAGTAATCACCCTCCGGGGAGGCTCAAAATCTGACCTGGAACGATCTGATCCTCTCGGATCTTATTGACCTCTTTTAACCTGGAAACGCTAGTCCCATACAGGCGAGCAATCCGCCAAAGAGAGTCTCCATTTCGAACAATATGTGTTGATCTTTCTCTCCCAGGATTCTCCCTAAGAGATTGTACATATTTTGCATACTGATTCGGGAATATCGCAACATGAAAATGAGGAGGCCGACTCTCTCTGGTAGCTTCTAGTACACCAGTATCCTCAAGATATAACAAGGTGCTTTCCAACCAATTCCTACAAAGTGCAGAATTGCTTCTTCGGAAATCTATCGCCATACCAGTAGGATGAACCGAAAGAGATGAAGCATTTCTAGGTTGACCACTGATCGGACGAGTTAGACTCGTCACTACCAATTTCTCTCCACAGGAACGCTTATATTGTCCGCTAAGTCTTTCCACGAACATTTTGACTTCTGCTCTTCCATAGGGGAAGGAAACATCGTGTATAGTATAATCCGATCCATTGCCTATCCTCACCAAATAGCCAGCATCTACGAAACTGGCAACCTGTTGATCGTTCTCCAGAAAGGTGAAGTCATGATCTTTAGCAGTTTGATAAGCGCGATTTACGGAGGATTCCGAACCTCTCAAAGTTTGCCCCACTAGCTGTGACCCACTCAACACCAGGAGTGCAGAGGCTAGGAGGACCAGGTCCTTACCTTTTTTTATCAATGTTCCTCTCTGTCCCACAAGCCCATACAAACACCCCAGGAATTCATCAATATGTTTTTTCATGGATTCCAAAGATCTCCGACTCCAGTTACAGAATCAAAATTATTTTATTTGCGAATATTTCTCTGACACCGCAGTCCAATTCACGACATTCCAGAAAGCAGCCAAGTAGTCAGGTCTTCTATTTTGATAGTTTAAATAATAAGCGTGTTCCCACACATCAACACCTAAAATCGGAACACAGCCGCAGGAAAGCGGACTGTTCTGATTGGCAGTTGCCATTACTTGCAACTTGCCATTTGGATCCACAACCAGCCAGCTCCATCCCGATCCGAATTGAGTAGCTGCCGCACCAGAGAACATTTGCTTGAATTGATCGAACGATCCGAAAGAATCATTTAATAATCCACTCATTTCTTCAGTAGGAGAATTCGACCCACCTGGAGCCATGATCTCAAAAAATAATTTATGATTAACGAACCCCCCGCCATTATTTTGCACGGCTCCTCTGATATCTTCTGGAAGGGAATCCAAATCTATCAGTAATTGCTCCCCCGAATGACCATGTAGTTCCGGATGATGCTCGAGAGCGGCATTTAAATTGTTTGTATAAGCTTGGTGGTGCTTTCCATGATGTATCTCCATGGTTCTAGTGTCAATGTGAGGCTCTAAGGCGCCACTCTCATAACCCAACTCGGGCAATTGAAAAGGATATTCCATTCTATCTCCTATCTATTTGGTGATCTTCTGCCTCTATCATGTCCAGTCTGTCCTTTAAACTCTACAAATAACAATAATATAATTCTGCCACAGCTCTAACCCCTTCTCAATTCTGCAAGGTAATGTCCCTTTTTGTTGGACCAAACCACATCTACCCTTAGGCCTACATCCTGGGATATACACCCTAAGAGTTTTGGGTCTACGAATAGCTGCGGGAATACATCCCCAATCACACCATCAAACTCTAACTGGTAATGCAGTTCACCAGCGTAACCCTGACTCGTTAGGTAGTCCGGCTCACCAACAGTCCGTAGATCTGTAGAATCCATTAAGATGACTCCTGTCGAGGTGAGTAGGGACGCAGTCAAGCTGAGTAGTTTTTCCAGGCCTACTAGGGTCCCTGCTAGCATAGAACCGTTCATCAGTAGCAAGATCGTGTCATATTTCACATCGTTCTCTGAGAACTCTTCCAGTCGTCCTAGCCTGGCATCCGCGATCCCTCTTTCTCGCATTATACGAACTGCCCCAGGGAGCAACTCTAGGGCAGTAACGCTGTGACCTCTATTCTGAAGGACTAACCCATGTGAACCGACCCCTGCTCCAATGTCTAATACTCTCGGTCCACATCGCTCCAAAGCGAGCAATTCCCAATCCTCAAAAACATCCGCACTCCGAAAAAATGTCGAAGGAAACAACTCCTCCGGATCATTGAAATCGTTGCGTACGATAACCGCGATATCTTCTCCGCAATCGTGATATCTCAATAAGGCTGATTCCAAAGGGCGCCACGAATCAGTCAGATATAGACTGTTAATTGGTTTTTCCTTTAAGGCTGACTATCTGTCCATCCAGGGTTTCCTTTCAAAATAATCGTCAGTTAATTCCTTAATTTTTCCGGAAAGCAATATCAAGGCGAGCAGATTTGGCAGAATAACTATACCCAGGGCGATATCTCCCATCGTCCAAGCAAGATTTAGAGCCACGTTCGCCCCTACAAAATGCATCGCTATGTACATCATCTTATAAGGAAGGATAGCTCTTGTTCCGAAAAGATAATTGGCACAGCGGTCACCGTAGTAACTCCAAGAAATAGCTGTAGAAATCCCAAAAAGAAATACCGATAAAATTACCACGTAGTGCCCCCAATCACCCAGCGGAGACAAGCCTTTCCTGAAAGCTTGCATGGTCAGAGGAGCGCCGCTTTCTACGGCCATGCCCCAAAGTGATGTCACAGCGACCCCATCAGCTCCAACGGCTTCACCAGTCTCAGTTAAAACTGAACCGGTGAAAACTCGAGTCATCCCCTCGTCAATGTAGAGTCTCTCTACCTTTACCTCATGCCAACCTATAAAGGTGTTCATGTCTTCCGCATACCGCCCTTCCTCAATGAGTATTTCTCCAGGATTTTGGACTGATGTGTAACCAATGTCTTGGTCTCCGGAAACCCAACTTACATCACCTTCACCTAGCGTGATTTCAGTCGGAATACGTTCGTCGTAAACTCCAGTAATGATGATCACCAAAGCCGTCATCGTAACAATGACAATCGTATCTATGAATGGCTCTAAAAGAGCTACAACACCTTCTGAAACAGGCTCTTCTGTCTTGGCGGCTGCGTGCGCGATCGGAGCTGAACCTTGGCCGGCTTCATTTGAAAAAAGACCCCTTTGACATCCATACATCATTGTAGTCAGGATGGCTCCAATGCCAGTTCCCGCAATTCCCGCAGTAGGGTTGAATGCTTCTGTGAAAATAGCTGCAAAAGCAGGACCTACAGCACCTAAATTCATCATGATTATTACCAGGGCTCCCAAGACATAAACAGCTGCCATAAATGGCGCGAGGATCCCCGTAATTTTGCCAATCCGGCCAATTCCACCCAGGACTACTGCCGCCACTATAGTCACGGTAACAAGTCCAGTAAGATACTGAGGTATACCGAAAGCTGTGTTCATAGTATCGGATACAGTGTTTGCCTGAATGGCATTACCGGTAAGGAAAGCAGTGAATCCTAGAGCGACCGCAAAAAATATTGCCATCGGCTTCCATTTCGGGCCTAATCCCATCTCTATATAGTACATAGGCCCTCCAGAAACCGTCCCGACTACCTCTCCAGCATCTTTGTGAACTGACCGGTAATGTTGTGCCAGTGTAACTTCAGAAAATTTCGTTGCCATCCCCAAGGCAGCCGTTATCCACATCCAAAACAAAGCACCTGGACCTCCCCAATGTATGGCCAAAGCCACACCGGCAATGTTGCCAATCCCAACTGTAGCTGAAAGAGCTGTAGTCAATGCTTGAAAATGTGAAACATCTCCAGTGTCGTTTGGGTCATCGTACCTCCCAGTAGCTACAGCGATGCCATGACCAAACCGTCGAAGTTGAATAAATCCAAGTCTAATCGTCAGGAATCCTCCTACACCGAGAAGAGCCAAAACGACCAACGGAATCGACTCATTCCCATAAGGAAAGCCAAAATTCCAAACCAAATCCCCTATTTTATTGACTGCATTTTCAAAACCTGCCATTGGATCTCCCTTGTTTATAAAGACAAGAAAAAGTGTGTGTTTGCCCTGATTGATGCAAGCTAAGAAAGTGGATCATAACTCATTGTGCGACCATCCGTCCTAAGCGAGTTCCTCCAACTATATGCATATGGAGGTGATAAACCTCCTGACCTCCGTGTTCTTTACAGTTGATGATCAACCGGTAGCCGTTCTTCCCCAAACCCTCATTTCTAGCAATATCCGCAGCTATTCTAAGCATTCTGCCCAATGTTGCTTCATCTTCCTGTTTTACATCATCCATAGTTCTAATCGTTTTATT
>TARA_B110000196_G_scaffold57956_1_pt1 | contig 18414 bp, 14 predicted proteins | sample TARA_B110000196 | Tara Oceans TARA_B110000196 (sample SAMEA4397072) | marine metagenome | biome: Polar Biome; feature: [MES] marine water layer (ENVO:01000295) within the mesopelagic zone...; material: water (ENVO:00002006), including particulate matter (ENVO:01000060) such as...... | reverse complement strand
GAGAACTTGTCTCCAATATCATTTAGGGCACTAATAACCTCATTATCTGGTAGAAAACTAGACTGACTTATTGTCCCGTCTTGAGGATTTAATGCTAATTGTGCTATCATTAAAAAGGTAATAAAAAGTACAACACCGACTGTTGTTTTTGGATTTTTATTTACATTTTCAGCAACATTTTCTAATAACATACTTCAGGTCTTTTAGCTTTAGTATAAGAAACTTTTTATCTTTCTATAGATCGTACTAAATTCCCTAGATTCATTTTTCTTAATCTCATCCAAGAAGGTATGGTCGCAAGGATACTAAGTAAGATTACTGAGATAATCATGGTAATGGGTAGATAAGTTGGGAAAAAGGTAGGGACATAGTAGATTTCATAGGTAAAAGTTCGGAGTAACCAGATAGCAATAGGATATCCCATTACAATTCCCGATATACCTGCAATTGCGCCCATAACAAAATTTTCAATTGATGTAGCCTTACTAAGAATAACATCACTAGTCCCTAGAGTTTTTAGTGTAGCCATCTCTCTTTCTCTTTCTAGCATATTAATTGTAGCAGTATTGGCAATTATCAGAAAAGCCATAACTGACGCTAATACATAGTATAAATTAATGAAGAAAGTGAATAAAGCCATTAATTGATCGACTTGGCCTTTTAGGTCTTCTTTTACAATTACTGCAACCATGTAGTCGGGTGATTCCTGATTTAATTTTGATGCATCACCTGTGAGATAGATTCCACTAATTGGCTTATTTGGTAAATCGGGTAGTTTATCGATTTCAGTTTCATTTAGTATCGAAGAATTTGCTGCTAGAGCCTTAATCTCTTGTTCCCACTCATGAAGCCAAATTTGAACACCTTCAAGACTCATGAAGGCCCCGCCTAAAATTTGCGTGTGTATTGCTCCTACTGTCAGATTCTTTTTCTGACCCAATAATGAAGCTTCAAAAGTATCATTTAATTCTAAATTATTTCTACTTGCAAATAGAGAATCTACTATGATCTGATTTTTATCTTTAAATTCAGTAAATTCATTTTGTGTAGGTAAGCTAAAAACTTTTCCATAGTCCGATCCAAGAACAACAATTCTTTCATCAAATGCATTAATTTCCCATGAAATAACAGGACTTGCACTAACAATATAATCACGATTTTCTAAATTTTCAATAGTTATGTTCTGTTCTTGAAATGAATCAAAAACTGCAGTTCCATCCCACCCAGGTAGATCAAAACTAGATTCTACCGCATTTTCAGTACTTGAAAGAATTACACCTAATGCGAATGGAGTTACTAATGCTAAAGACAATCCAATTGTTGTTAAGATAGTCCTTGTTCTATTTCTTGAAAAATTTCTAAAAGCCAACCTCAAAGATAGAGGTAGTTTTGAGCTTAATTTTGTAATATTAGATTTTGTAAAACTAGGTATGTCTGGGGACATTGCTTCAGTAATAGCCAGTTTGGCAGCTCTCCTTACTGGTAAAACTATGAATATTAAACTTGAAAACATACTGAGAAAAATACCAAGTAAAACTAAGTCTGTAGATAATCCGTATATAATTCCAGGGATTTCAGTTGCAATAGAATATTGGTAAGTTATGTACAATGAGATGCCTAAACCAGCTACAATACCTCCAATGGCACCTATAGTCCCTATAAAGACACCATACCAGGTATAGAATTGCATAATCTCATTAGAATGCATTCCTGTGGCTCTCATCACTCCTATTTGTTTTTTTTGAGACTGAATAATTCGATATAAGTTTAGGGAGATCGTGCATCCAGCAATTATCAACCAGATTCCTGCTAATTTAGGTGTTACTTGTTTTACTCCTTTTTGATCATTGTTAAGAATCATATATGATTCCATATTTTCTTTAGAATATGATGAAATTATCACATTTTCCAAAGGTGTATCATTGAAAAGTTCATCAACACTACTTTCTGAAAGGATACTAACTTGGTTGATCATCCCATCAAAACCCGTTACATTTTGAAGAGTTAGTAAATCAATAAACATAACTCCAATAGTGGATTGTCGAGGAACAAGGACTCCCTGATTTCCGGTGATTATGAAATATTCGGCCGATACGGCCACGCCAACAACTTCAGCCGTTACATTAATTGTGTCAAATTCAATGGTATCTTGATTAATTTTTACAATAGTAAGATTGAATGTATCTCCTAAACCATATCCGTGGTATTTTTCAAATCGAGATTCAATGACTACCGGAATATTCCCTGCTTCAGTTTTTGCGGATAAATCCTTTCCTTCGGTTATTTTTAATTTATTAATTTGTTGTTCCGGCGGTAATCCCAAAATTTCAATAATAATTTGTCCATTTTCACCTTCAGATTTTCCATATAAGTGTAATCTGGGCTGCATGACTTTAATTTGAGAAATCACTTCATTGATTCCTTCTATCTCGGAGTTACTACTATACTCAATCAGTTCTTCAGGTGTCGGAATAGGTATGGGTTGCAAATTTATCCAAGCGTCACCTAATCTTAATTCCTCATATTGGGAATCAACAGTATTCTGGATATTGTCTGATACTTGAAAAAACGTAATAAATCCTCCAATACCCATTGAAATTATTAAAATAGATACTGCAATTTTAGGTAATTCAGAATAAAGGTCTCTTTTGAACTTATTAAATACAATACTCATTTAATCTCTTCTAATTTCCCTTCATTCAATTCATATGCTTTATCTGCGATTTCTAGATAATCATTATCGTGAGTGGCTATGATAATAGTAGCCTTTTTTGCAATATCTTTGAAAAGTTTTCTAACTGATTCGGAATTATTTTTATCTAAATTCCCTGTAGGTTCATCAGCTACTATTAGCATAGGATTTTTTGCTACTGCGCGAGCGATTGCAACTCTTTGCTGCTCGCCTCCAGACAGTTGTGCCGGAAATCGTTCCGATTTATCTCCAAGACCTATTTTTTCTAAAATAAGTTTAGCCTGATTAATATCTTCACCTTTTAATTCCAATCCCAATGCAGCATTTTCCAGAACAGTCAGGTTGGGTAATAAATTATAAAATTGGAAGACATAACCTACAGTATCTCTTCTATATTCAGTTAGTTCTAGATCATTCATCTTAGTTAATTCATGATTAGAAATACGGACTTCACCGTAATCGGCACTATCTATTCCAGCAATGATATTTAACAAAGTTGTTTTCCCGCTTCCAGAAGGTCCAAGAAGTACCACTAATTGCCCTTTCTCGATTGAAAAATCGATACTTGTTAAAACTTGAGTATCTCCATAAGATTTTTTCACATCAACAAGGTTAACTATTTTTGTCATATTCATCTTTTGAATGAGGTATAATAAAGAAAGGTTCTAATGCCTAGATTATACTAAGCTTCCAATGTTGTTTACAACTTCTTTCAATTGACTCACGCTTTTAGCAATAGAGCGATTTATTCTAAGGATATCATCTCTTTCTTTTTGTAATTGTTTTGCTTCCTGAAATAAGCCTTTCATGAGTGCTTCGATGGTGTTTCCAGTCTCATCACAAGCTGGACAAAAGTCAAATAGTTCTTTGTCACTTTTGAAGATTTCTCTCTTGACATAATCTTCAAGCGTCGTTAGTGTCATAAATCCGTATTTACTTTGGTTTTAATATTTCTTTGGGCTCTATATTTTTAAGTATCAATCTGTATATCATGATTAACAATGCCTCTGTACTCTCATAGTCGCTTAGGAACTTATGAAAACTGCCCCTTTCAGTATAAATTACGTTATGTCAATAAAGTAAAACCCCTTTTAGGTAATTCTATCGAATCATTTATGGGTAGTATGGTTCATGATTCTTTAGAATGGTTATACAAATTAGCACAAGATTCTAATATAGTTTCAAAAGAAACCTTATTGGAAAAATATGATAAAATCTGGAATGCGAATTGGACTGATGCTATACGGGTAATAAAGAAAGATTTAACTGCAGATAATTTCAAGGAAACCGGTCAAGCTTGTTTAGAGATGTATTATGATAGATATCATCCATTTGACCAATCTATAACTATTGGCCTAGAAGAAAGAATGATGATTGAATTACCTGAAAACAAGAAAATGCAAGGATATATTGATAGACTAGATAAGATTGGGGATGGCCACTTTGCAGTTCACGATTATAAGACCTCAAATAGAGTTCCTCCTCAAAATAAAGCTGATAAAGATAGGCAATTAGGTCTTTATGCATTAGCAGTTCATCAGAGATATCCTGAAGTAAAAAAAATAGATTTAATTTGGCACTATGTTAGATTTGACGAAGAAGTTCGTTCAAGTCGGGATAAAAAGCAATTGGATAGCATGATATCTTCAACGGTTTCATTAATTAATGAAATAGAAGCTGCTACTGAACGTAAAGAGTTCCCAACAAAGACCAGTATGTTGTGTAATTGGTGCGAATTCAAGGCGCAATGCCCGGAATATTCACATCAATATGCTTCTCAAAATGATATGCCAACTTTGAGTACTACTACAATTACAGCAGTACAAGCTGCAGAAACGGTTAATAAATTAATTGAGCTTAAAGAAAAGAAAAAGAATTTGTCTTTAGATATGGATGCAATGATGGAGACGTTAGAATCACAATTACTAAATTATTCTAAGGAATCAGGCCATACCGTTGTATTTGGTAAAGATTATAAGGCAAGTTTTAGCACAGCAGAGTCAGTCAAAATACCGGGTAAGAAGGATTTGAAACGTTATGAATTAGAATCGAGTCTTAAAGAATTAGACTTATGGGATGATTTGCAGGAAATGTCAGTTTATAAATTAAAATCGATGCTTAAGTCAGAACATTGGTCTAAAGATCAAAAAGAGACCATCTCAAACTATCTCGATAAATCCGAGAATCCACGTATTAGTTTAAAGAAATTATGATTAAAAATAGGAGTTAATATGAGCGATAAAGAAAAATATATGAAAATATTACAGTTTTTAGATCCAAGATATTCCAAATTGAATGCAATGCTAATTTTTGTTCCTTTAGCCGTTTATTTTGAAATATCTAATAACCATGGTTTAGCCTTTATTACTTCCATGTTAGCAATTATGCCCTTGGCTTATTTAATGGGCAAAGCAACTGAAGAAATCGCCTTACGTACAAGTCAGTCTATAGGGGGTTTACTCAATGCCACATTTGGTAATGCCGTAGAGATGATTATTGCCGGTCTTGCAATATTTGCAGCATATAATAATCCCGAGATAGCAAGTACAATGATTGAAGTTGTGCAGGCTTCTCTAATAGGTTCTATTCTTGGAAATCTTCTTTTAGTTCTTGGACTCGCATTTGTTTGGGGAGGTATCAATTATCCTTCACAAAATTTCTCAGTCCAAGCTTCACAAGTAAATGGTTCCTTGTTATTATTGGCTTTAGTGGGTATGGTTATACCTGAAGTTTATAGCAGCAGTACCGGAGGTAATTCTATAATCAAATTATCGCATTATACTGCATTTTTACTTTTGTTTGTTTATCTATTACAACTTATATTTCAATTAAAAACCCATTCAAATTTATATGCAGTTGAGGGGCACCATGATGAAATCGCTGAAATGTCTCAGAAAGAAGCTATCAAGTTATTACTAGGTTCAACAATTTTTGTAGCTTGGATGGCAGAGATATTAGTAGGTTCAATATCTTATGCGGCAGAAGAATATCACCTTCCAACGCTATTCATAGGTATTATTCTTGTTCCATTATTTGGTAATGCAGCAGAACACTTTACTGCAGTTACAGTTGCAGGTAAAAATAAAATGGATTTATCCGTCGGTATTGCCATAGGTTCTAGTATTCAAATCGCTCTTTTTGTATCTCCAATAATGGTCTTACTTGGCTGGGTACTTGGCGTTCCAATGACTTTGCAATTCGGAGTTTTTGAAACATTGGTTACTTTTTTAGCAGTAATAATTACGAATTTTATTATCCAGGATGGCCAATCAAATTGGTTAGAAGGATCTATGCTTTTGGTAACTTATGCCATTATTGCATTAGCGTTTCTTTTTATTTAAATTATGAATAATTCATTTGACCACACTAACCGTTTGATTGATTCAACAAGCCCCTATCTGTTACAACATAGTCACAATCCTGTAGACTGGTACCCTTGGTCTCAAGAGGCCTTAGATTTATCAAAGAAAAAAAAGATTCCAATTTTATTGAGCATTGGATATTCAGCTTGTCATTGGTGTCATGTCATGGAAAGAGAATCTTTTGAGAATGAAAACACTGCAGAGATTATGAATTCCCATTTTATTAATATTAAAGTTGATAGAGAAGAAAGACCTGATATCGATGAAAGTTATATGGCAGCTACACAGGCCATGAATAAAGGCCAAGGAGGTTGGCCAATGACTGTATTTCTTACTCCGGATTTGAAGCCTTTTTTTGCAGGTACCTATTATCCTCCCGAAGATGCTTATGGTAGGCCTGGTTTCCCAACATTATTACTGAGGATTTCTCAATTATGGAAAGAAAAGAATACTGAGTTATTATCTCAGGCTGATTCTATTGTCAATCATCTTAATGCAAGTACAAATCAAAAGACAGTAATTGAAACCCAAATTATGACTAAAGCTCTAAGTCAGTGGAAATTTTCTCATGATGGGCAGTGGGGTGGCTTTGGACCTGCTCCTAAATTCCCAAATTCGGGAGCAATCATTCATCTTCTTTATGATTATTTATTTAACAATAGTGAGGATTCTCTAAATCCAGCTGTTAAAACTTTAGATTCAATGTATAAGGGAGGTATTTTTGATCATATTGGAGGGGGCTTCGCTAGGTATTCAGTAGATGAAAAATGGTTAGTTCCACATTTTGAGAAGATGCTCTACGATAATGCCCAGCTCATGGAATCTTATCTAGTAGGATATCAAATTACTAAAAAATCAGACTATCTTAATGTAATAAATAAGATTTTTGAATGGCTTAATGATGAAATGATAGATGAAGCTGGAGGTTTTTATTCTTCAATGGATGCCGATTCCGAAGGTGTAGAAGGTAAATATTATGTTTGGACTAAATCTGAAATATGTGGAATACTGTCTAATAAAGATGCAGACATATTCTGCCAATATTATGACATTACGGATGGTGGTAATTGGGAAGGTAACTCGATTCCTCACTTAATATTAGAAAAAAAATCATTGTGTAACTTACTTAAGATTACCAAACCAGAATTAGAGAGTTCACTTGAAAAGTCTCGTTTAATTCTAAAAGAATATAGGAAATCACGAATACCTCCCGGAACAGATGATAAGATAATTGTTTCTTGGAATGGATTAATGATTAGTTCTTTGGCTAAGGCCTCATCAGCTTTAGATGATCCAAAGTTTTTTTCAATAGCTTCAAGAGCAGTTTCATTTATTCTTAAAGAAATGTCCAAGAAGGATGGAAGTCTGTACAGAACACATCGCACAGGCCAATCGCATATTGACGCATTTGCTGAAGATTATGCTTTCTTCGGTAATTCATTAGTAGATATGTATGAGTCAAGCTTTGATTCATCATATCTTAAAGAGTCTAAAAGACTAGCTGATATTCTAATTGATAATTTTTATGAAGACGGGTGTTTCAAGCAGTCATTATCTAAAAATATAGTTATAAATATTAAAAATGGGATGGATAATGCTACACCTTCATTTATATTTGTGAGTTGCTTGTTTTTGTCTAGATTATCTTATTATTATGATTCAAATGAATATCGTGATATTGTTGAAAAAACACTAAATAATTTTGGAAAGGCAATTAACGAATATCCACATGCACATTCTACGGCTTTATTTGCACATAACTATTTTTCCAAAGGCCCTGTCGAAATAGCTATAGTCGGCGATAAACTAGATGGCCATTTAGTAAAAAAAGTCCGGAATTATCTTTTACCTTATAAAATCGTGGCATTCTCAGACGGAAATTTGGACATACCTATACTATCAAAGAAATTAATGATTGATAATAAAGAAACTTCATACATATGTCAAAATTATGTTTGTGATAGTCCAATCACAGATCCGGAGCAATTAGATAACAAATTAGCCGCTATTTTTAAAAAATCTTACTAAAAAACCATCTTCCAATCCCGTCAGCATCCTTAGAAGTTTTAAAATCACTAATGTATGCAGGATAGGTAGCAGTATAGGTTCTTTCTGAAGACGGTTCAGGTTTATCTATTATTTCTAATTTTTTGGCATAGTAAAGTTTAGCAGCTTCAGCCATTATTTTTGGAATGATTAGTAAAGTACGAAATGGATATTTCATTATTAGTTTAAGTAATTCATTTTTCTTTATTTTCCTTGAATTCCCAGATATTTTAGCATAGAAGAAATTTTTTCTTTGATTGGAAACATTAATTCTAACATCCATTTTATCATCAAGTTTTGAGAAATGAAAATTATAATCCCCTTCTACTTTATTGAAAGGAGATACGTGGAATTCTTTGGGAACAAGGTATTCTTTTCCCACTTTTGATTCTTTACCGTTTTCTAATATGTAGAGGTGACCTTCTCCAAAGGTATTATGAACCTCAGCAACATGATAAACAATGGCGCCCTTATCGTCATAACAATAATAGAAAATTACGGGATTAAATGTATGTTTAAAGACTCTTAAAGTACTAATCATTATGATTTTGGCGTAATGTTTAGAGTGGCCGAATTTAATCAGCCAATCTTTTAATTTTTTCTTTATACTTCCAGGCCCCTTACCTAGATGGTCGGAATCATATAGTGAAAATACAGATCCTCGGTTATATCCAAATAATCTAATTTTACGGTCTAATAATTCTAATTCATCTAAGTCGAGAGCAAAGGTATAAATTGGAAAAGAAAATCCATGCCTTACTGGTTTGGTTCGGGCATGTGTTATAAATCCTTCATAAATTTTAGAATGTATTTCATTCATAACTCACATCCTAATTGTTTTGCAACATTTACAGCAGATATCACTGCATCTTCATGAAATCCATATCTACAATAACTTCCACAAAAGTAAAGCTTGTTTGTACCGTTCACATCCTTAATTTTTTCTTGAGTGGATATAGCGGCTTGTGTGTATTTAGGATGAGTATAGACTGTTTCAAAGATGACGTCTTCTTTTGGTATCTCTCTAACGGGATTCAATGTAACCATATAATCTTTAGATGTTTTTAATCCTTGTAAACGATTCATATAATAAGTTACAGAGACATCATCTCCATCTTTACTATTGATATTCTTAATATAATTCCAGCAAGCCCATGCTGATTTGGTAGGAGGCATGAACGAGTGATTAGTATGTAAAACGGTAGTATTCTTTGAATATTCCCATGGTTCAAGTATTGCCTTTTCCTGCTTCGTAACGTCTTTTATCATCCTATAAGTTTGATCTGCATGCGAGGCACACACTACTCTATCGAATATGAGTTCTTTACCATCTTCTAGATTAACAATTACTGAAGTGTCATTTCGCTTTAATTCTTTTACCCCATTTCCTTTGATTACCGTTCCATTAAAATCAGTTAAAATTTTGCTAACATAAGCATAGCTTCCTCCAGTAACAGTATGCCATTGAGGTGCATTATTCAAATTTAAAATACCATGATTATCAAAAAACCGTAGAAACATTTTCACCGGAAAATTCATTATATCTTTACGAGAACCAGACCAAACTGCAGCTCCCATAGGAATTATGAATTTTTCTATAATTTCAGTAGGGAACTTATTTCTAATCAAATATTCTCCCAGTGTTTCATCAATCAAATTATTATTTTCTACATCTTTTGCGGCAATTTTCGAATATTTTTTTACATTTAATAGAAAACGATAGTGTTTTGGGCTAAATAAATTAATTTTTTGAGAAAAATAACCCAATACTCCCGTTCCTGCATAATTAAAACCACTTTTTTCATCGTAGTAGCCGAAAGACATATCGGTATTTCTTATATTTACATTTAAACTGCTTAATAATTTCTTAAAGTTCGGGTAGTTCTTATCATTCAACACGATAAACCCCGTGTCTACTCCAATTTTGGCGCCATTCTCTTCTACATTGATTGTATTTGTATGTCCTCCAATGCGTTCATTCTTTTCAATAAGCGTAATTTCATGTTTTTTTGAAAGTATATGGGCTGCCGTCAAACCAGCTACTCCGGCTCCAATTACTCCTATTTTCATTTAATCACTTTTTTTAAATAAATGATGGGATACGACCCATTCCGAACCTTCATTATAACCAAATATTTCAGCACATGCAATGAAAAATAACCTCCAAAAGTGGAATTTCCGTTTTGCTTCTTTCTTATTATTTGTTTGTTTGAATAATTCTAATATTTTTATCTGATTAAGATCCATATTGTCGAGCCATGCGTTTGATGTTTTTTCATAATGTGTTCCTGGTAACATCCATGAATCTTCATAAATAAGATCTGATTTTAAGTCTTGAAATAAGTGATGATTTGGCATCATTCCACCCGTAAAAAAATATTTTGCCATCCATGCATTATTTTGGTCTTTATCAAAATAGTAAGGATTATCTTTATGGGCAAAGACATGCATGAAGAAAAATCCATCAGGTTTCAGCCATTCGTTGATTGAGTTCATTAATTTTCTACTATTCTTAGTATGTTCAAACATTTCTATTGAAATGATTCTATCGAATTGCTCTGAACTGTTAAAATCATTAATGTCACTTGTAATTATTTTTAGATTTTTAAGGTTTCTTTTAGAGGCTTTATTATCAATAAATATTTTTTGGGAACTTGAATTTGAAAGGCCAGTGATATTTGAATTAGGGTATTTTTCAGCTAAATATAAGCTCAAAGATCCCCATCCACATCCTATGTCTAAGATATTAATTCCTTCTTTAATTTTCGCTCGTTTACAGTATATATCTAGCATTTTTTCTTCAGCTTCATCTAATGTAGACGTATTTTCATCCCAATAACATGAACTGTATTTTAATTTCCCCCCCAGACAGTATTGAAAGAATTCAGAATCTACTTCGTAATGTTGATTATTTGCATCATCAGTGTGTACTGCAATATCTCCGGAACTAGCCTCACTTAGAAACTTATTATAATCATTCTTAGAATTATTATTTTCCATCATTTGAAGTCTTTGTTTTCCTTGTCGTTTGACTCCACGCCTCAATAAAAAATCAGGAATAAGTCCTCTCGAAAGAAGTGCGTTATACCACATTAAACACCATACAAGCGTTCCTTTATGGAATCCTCAGGAACTTGTCTTATTCTCCATACAATCCCTAAAAGAGATAATGACCATAGAATATAATGTGAAATATCTATTTGGTACCATCTGTGGCCTTGTCTTTCTGAATTAGGAAATGCATGATGATTGTTATGCCATCCTTCACCTAATGTGAGAATTGCCACCAATAGATTGTTTACACTTCCATCCTTGGTGTCATAAGTTCGATAACCAAAAACATGACATACTGAATTGACCATGAATGTAGCATGATAGAGAAGAACTGTGCTTACAAAAAACCCCCAAGCTACTAGTTCAGTTCCGTTGGTTCCGTATTGTGCATAATTAACTTTCAGATATTCACCTATAAAATACAAAAATATAACTAGACTTAATGGGGCTGAATAATGGTATTTATCCAATAATCGTAATTCAGGATATTTAATCAAATCTTTAACATATTCGGTTTTTGTTGGGGCATTAACTGGAGACAATATCCAACCAACATGAGCCCAGACAAAGCCTTTCAAATTTGGGGGATGGGGATCTTCAATTTTATCAGTATATTTATGGTGATGACGGTGATGCGATGCCCACCAGATGGGTCCCATTTGAGCAGAACACGTTGCAATATATGCCAATATAAATTGAAATAATCTACTAGTTTTGAAAGAGCGATGTGAAAAATATCTGTGAAATCCTGCCGTAATTCCAAACATTCTGATAAAGTAAATTACGACCATTGTTACTAATGCAAAATTAGAAGGTATAATGAAAAGAGCTGCAAGAGCTCCAATATGTACTATAATAAATGGCAAACTGACTATTAGTGAAATTTTTTCACCCGGAAGCCTATTTTCATATGCTTCAAGCATTTGCCTTACCTCCTCGGATTACGATTTGTACATCATCTATTGTTCCAGCATTAAATCCTGCTTCACAATAACTAAAATAGTAATTCCATAAGTTCATAAAATACACATCAAACCCCAGTTTCATAATATTATCTTTATTTGAATTAAATTTCTTAGACCATTCAAGTAAGGTAGTTGCATAATGAGGCCCTATTCTTTCTAAATTCACTACTTCCATTTTTGTTTGTTTAGATATCGACTCATTTATGGCTTTGACAGAAGGGAGTAAGCTGCCGGGGAAAATAAATTTTTGTATAAAATCACATCCCTTACGATAAATTTCATAATTTTCATCAGGGTAAGTAATTGCCTGTATTACTGCAATACCCTTTGGTTTCAAAACATCTTCTATTTTTTTGAAGTACGAATCGAATAGCTCATATCCTATGGCCTCTATCATTTCCACAGATATTACCTTGTCAAAGGCCCCTTCAATATTTCGGTAATCGATTAGTTTAACCTCTATGTTATTAGACAGTCCTTCATTCTTAATCATATTACTAACATAATTAAATTGATCTTCAGATAAGGTTATTGTAGTGAATTTACATCCAATTTTTTCAACAGCTCTTTTGGACAAACCTCCCCACCCAGAACCAATTTCAAGTACATGATCTTCAGGTTTTAATTGGGCTTTTTCAATAATCATATCAATTTTACGTATTTGAGCTTCATGAAGTGTAGTACTTTCAGATTCAAAAACACCACAAGAATAGGTCATGGTTTCATCCAGGAATATAGAAAAAAGTTCATTACTTAAATCATAATGGTCTTGGATATTTCTTTTACTGCCGGCAATCGTGTTTTTCCTTCCCCAGTGACCTAGTCTCGCAAATATTTTGGATAAGAAACTCCATCTAATATTTAAATTTCCTAGGTTGTCTTTATTATTTATTAAAATGGTAATTAGATTCGTTAAATTATTAGTTTTCCATTCACCTTTAGCATATGATTCAGCAAATCCCAAATCACCAGATAATACGACTCTTCTATAAAATTTTGAGCTCAATACTTCAATGTTTACTACTGGCTTTCCCGATCCAAAGGTTTGTTCATTCTTGTCTTTGAAAACAATAGTACCTTCTTTTATATTTCTAAGAAATTTGATCAAAAAATTCTTGTAAATACCACCCAACATTGCATCCAATCTATACCGAGACAAATATAATTTAGGCTGGGCCTTGCATGTTTGTGCAAAAAATTCAGGCTATAATCATAGGTGCTATTTTTTTAGTATCTGGGTGTCTTAATTCATCTTTAGATGATGAGGATGATATTTCCAATTATGATTGGTGGGAAGTGCCTTTAGAAAAGCGTTATTTGATGGATTTAAATTTTTCTTCTTGGCGTTCAACTTTACCTGAAAAAGGAATATATGATTGGACTGGACCTACTGAGTATTTTGTAGATGTGGAGCTTCCTCTTGAAGAAAGAGATGCTGGTTACCCCGAGGATCCACTGATGCATGTATCTCTGTGGATGCCTAATGTTCCAGAAGGAACTTTGATTCCAGTAATTGCTACAGTACATCCCTATTATGAATTTGCAGGATCTAATCCAAATACAATTCCGGATTTAGGTATTGGCCAATGGGTCTTAGAAGAATTTGTACCTCACGGTTACGCGCTTGCTCAAATCTCTACTTTTGGTTCCGGTAAATCAACACATTGTCAGGATGTTAAAGGACTAGGTGAACAAATAGGCATTCAAGCAGCAGTACATTGGTTAGGAGAACAAAGTTGGTCTAATGGTAATGTAGGGCTAATGGGTAAATCTTATGCAGGAACTACTAATTGGGAAGCAGCCCAGAATCCTTCACCACATTTGAAAACTATAGTTCCAATTTCGGGTTCAATCGGAGTTAGAGATATGTTCTACCGAAATGGATCTAGTGAGTCCCGAGCTATGCTCTATGATGTGTTGTATGAAGGTGCTACAGCAGGCCCTACAACCGACGACATGAGGATGTGTAGTGATGATGCAATAGGGCCAGCGAGTCCATGGACTACTTATGCTGCAGCCGAATATGGAGGTGATCAGTGGAATGATTATTGGGAAGAACGATACCACTTACAAGATGTTATAGATAATTACAATGGAAGTGTTTACATTGTATGGGGTATGCAAGACTGGAATGTAGACCCTTATCATGCATTTCCAACTTATCAAATGTTGCGTGATGCTGGTTTAAATGTTAAAGGAATTATGGGTCAATGGGGTCATAATTATCCCGATCAACCCGATGTTCACGAAGGCTTGCAGAGTGGTTATGGTGCAGAGGCCTTTCCTAAAGTGACACGTATGGATTGGTCTATTGAACTATATAATTGGTTTAATTTTTATCTTAAAGGAATAGGACCTGAACCGGAGTCACAAGTTCAAATCCAAAGAAATGATGGTGAATGGCACGTTGAAGAAACATGGCCTTCTTCTGATTTGGAATGGTTCACACAGGATGTTTCTTCTTGGGGTGAATTAGGGACCGTTTCTTCTTTAGCATCTATTACTTTGGTAAGTGACCCTATCGAATCGGATTATCATATTTCAGGTCTTCCTACTTTTCATGCCAATGTAAGAGCAAATTCATGTAACGGTGGACAGTTGTTTGTAACAATGTTAGATGGAACAACAGGACTAAGGCTGGGACATGCAACTATGGATCTACGATATCGAGATGGTGGTCATGAAGCGAAGGCAGTTACTCCATTTGAGTCCTATACAATGCAAATGCAGTTTAATCCAATGGATGTCATAATTCCTGCAGGACATACTATTCAATTAGAGATTACTGAATCTGGTGAAGATTATCTTCCTTCTACTTGTGCATCAGCTGGGATTTCCTTAGTTAGCAATGAGCAACCATTGTCTTTACCTTTGATAAACCGGCCAGAGTCAGATAATCGTTGGTTTGAGGTACCTCCTTGGTGGTTACCTCAAGAAGAATTATAAAAAACACAATCATTATAAGTACGTAGATAGCATTCAGTGTGCCTCGGCTGTCGGAGAGAGTCTATTTCATTTTCCCTCAATTCCACCCCGAGGCAACTTGATACAATGCCCGTTTCCTCAATAGAAAAAACAAAAGATACCCTTTTGAATTTCAATACATTTAATCAAAAAACAGAAATAGATAGTGTTCAAATAAGTTCAAAAAGCTATAAACGTTTTTCTAATGAATTTTGGACTGCCAAACAAAGACAAGCGAATAATCTTCATGAAATTTCTTACAGAGCTTGTTACAAACCACAATTACCAAGATTCTTTATTGATTTACTTACGAAACCAGGTGATGTAGTTTATGATCCCTTTGCAGGAAGAGGTACTACTCTAATCGAAGCTGCACTTCTTAATAGAAATATTATTAGTAATGATATTAATCCCTTAAGTCACATCTTAACTGAATCTCGTTTGAATATACCTACTATTCAACAAATAGAAGAAAGATTAAATCAAATTCATTTTAAGGAATCCAAAGCAGATATTGATTTATCAATGTTTTATCATAGAGATACTGAGTCTGAGATAGTATGCTTAAAAAATAGTTTAGATACTTCAAATTTCGTGGACAATTGGATAAAAATGGTGTCTACAACTCGTTTAACAGGACATTCAGCCGGTTTTTTTTCAGGATACACTTTACCTCCAAATCAAGCTGCAACTCAAAAAGGTCAATTATTAATAAATCAAAAATTAGGTATCTCTCCGCCTTACAAAGATACCAAAGCGATAATCTTGAAAAAATCAAGAGCTTTACAGCGTAATCTTACCTCGTCTATTGTAAATCAATTATTTGAAGTTGGTAAAAAAGCTATATTTTCATCAGAAGATTCCAAGAATACTTTCCATATACAAAATGAATGTGTAAGCTTAACAGTGACTTCTCCGCCTTTTCTTAATATTGTAAGGTATGCGAATGATAATTGGTTAAGATGTTGGTTTAATTCTATAGATGCAAGACAGGTTGAGAAAGAAATTATATCCTGTAGAACTGTTCAACACTGGTCAGATAGGATGGCTTTTGTTTTTGATGAGCTATACCGAATAACGTTGCCTGGCGGATGGATTGCTTTTGAAGTTGGCGAGGTAAATAATGGTGAGATTAAATTAGATGAATCAGTGGTTCCATTGGGTTTAAGTTCAGGTTTTGAGTGCGCAGGTATTATGATAAATTCACAAGAGTTCACAAAAACTTCCAATATTTGGGGAATAAATAATATGAAAGTGGGTACCAATACCAATCGTATTGTTCTCTTTCACAAACCTAAATAAAGCAGTAGCTCATCTAAACTTTAATGCAGAAAGCGTTAGCTCTGATAATTGTATTTTTGATTACTCCAGCATTTAGTGGCTGTCTTCAACCTGAAGATAAGAGAACTATAATTGAAGAGCCTACCATTTTCGATTTTGGACGTTTACAACCAATTACTACATGGTATCATTATGCTGGAACCGTTGCAGAACCATGGGCTGTTGACGCAACCAATTCTTCTGCAGTCTTATCTTCTAATATTACAGCTAATCTTACTGGGGCCAATATTCCTTATTTTACAAATGCAACTTATTATGGAACTGGCTTTGATACCTTTGAACCAACTATTGGTGTGACTTCTTCAGGCGCGATTTTCTTTACTAATTATAATGGAGCTGGTGATGGAACTCATATTATTCGCTCACAGGACAAAGGACAAACTTGGGAGGATGTAGGGCCTTTCTTAGGTGGTGATGAAGGGGGTGCGGGTCAAACACTTAATTCAAATGATCCTTACATATATGTTGATAAATTCACAGATAGGTTGATTAAATTTGATATGCATGCTTTGGCAGTAATTAATGTGGAATATTCAGATAATGATGGAGGTACATGGAGTACTCCCTATCCAACTCAAGGATATGCAGTACCTCAAGATCATCAAAGTATAGCTTCAATGCCACATTCTAATGCAATTTCTGGAGAGGTAGTGTATGTTTATTGTATCAATACGGGTTCTCCTGCAGCTGGGGCTCAGTGTTCACGTTCATTAGATGGCGGACGTGTATGGGATGCTCAACAGCCCGGATATCCTACAGGAACTGCGCAATGCTCAGGACTTCATGGACATGTAGCTGGTGGAATCGATGGTTCAGTTTACAGAGGTAATCCTTCTTGTGATGGACCTGCAGTTTACCGCTCGTTAGATGGCGGTTATTCATGGACTGAACATACTATTACAACTGAAATAGGTATGCAGCAGGGTTGGCATTCTCATGAAGTTGCTACTGCAGTAGACGAAGGAGGTAATGTTCATGCAACTTGGATTGGAGTTGATATGATGCCTTGGTATGCTTATTCTAGAGATCAAGGAGATACATGGAGTAATCCAATGATGGTAGCTGCACCTGAAGTTCAGGAAACTGGTTTTCCAACAATTTTTGCAGGAGATGAAGGCCGTGTAGTTATTGGCTATATTGGAGAAGTTAATGATGTTGAAACTAATGCTTCGAATAGTGGTTGGTCCGGTTATATGGCGATTATGACTGATGCTTTTGCAGATAATCCTCTAATTACAAGTGTAGCAGTTAACAGCCCTGGGGACCCTTTAGATATTACCTCTGATTGTGGTAATGTTCGTTGTGGGGGTTTTGGGGATTTTATTGATGTTGAGATAGATGATGAGGGTAGACCATGGATTGCACTTTCACATAATGCAGCAGGATCGGATGAAGCTATAATAGGTATATTGACTGAAGGACCTACATTATATGGAGATTTGACATATTTAGAGATATTACCAGAGGGTGGTCCTTCTACTCTCATGATGGGATAATTTAGTTTTATAAACCCGAAACTGTCATAGATTTAAGATGAATAAAATATTACTTTTAATTATTGTATTTTTGGTCACTCCTTCCTTTAGTGGTTGTCTAGAACCAGAAGATAAAAGAACTGTAGTTGAGGAGCCTGGTTTATTTGACTTTGATAGGGAAATTCCCTCGACTACTTGGTATCACTACGCAGGAGGAATTAACGCACTTGATAAGTCAGCAGTTGAACAAGCAAATATTACGGCTAATTTAACTGGTAATAACATGCCTTATTGGACTCAAGGTAGTTACTATGGTATAGGGATGACAACATTTGAACCAACAATTGGTGTTACTTCTAATGATAATTTATACATGTCCAGTTATGGTAATGGGCCTGCAGGATCTACTGCAATAGTTCAATGTTCTGGTTTAATTGAAATGCAAAATCTTTCTGATTTTTCATGTGTAAATTCATACAATCCCATTGCCCCTGTAGCAAATAGTAATGATCCTT
>TARA_B110000196_G_scaffold16509_1_pt1 | contig 18426 bp, 18 predicted proteins | sample TARA_B110000196 | Tara Oceans TARA_B110000196 (sample SAMEA4397072) | marine metagenome | biome: Polar Biome; feature: [MES] marine water layer (ENVO:01000295) within the mesopelagic zone...; material: water (ENVO:00002006), including particulate matter (ENVO:01000060) such as...... | reverse complement strand
ATTTGACCTACCAGTTTGACCTTGCTGACACTTCGGCAACAGTCTCGTTGCTAGGAGACTTAGTTGTAGCAAACAACGCAGGGCAGGGCGGAGCATCTGGTATTTCGATCTCAGTCGTCCCTGAGCCATCTGCATACGCAGCACTTGCCGGTTTGTGTGCTCTTAGTGCAGTGATGGTTCGCCGTCGCCGCGCTTAGTTTGTCTCGAATTAAAACTTTCAAAGGCCCCGACTTCGGTCGGGGCCTTTTTTGTGTCTGAATGTCTCGCTTGGCGAAGATCTTTTAAAAACAGCATTAAAAGGGTAAACGGTAGTTTGTCCCCTTCAAGAAATGAACGGTGTTCAGTATTACCGCCTCAAAGTAAGGCATAAACGCGTCTGAGCGACCTTATGGCGTGGCAAAACAGGGAGTTGCTCGAGAAATTAAAAGGGCCTGTCCCTAAAAATTAAGATTGACTGGTTCTGAGGTTGAGTCGATGATTTATGCGTGAGGCATCGTCGATTAAAAGTCCATGGGAGGAGTGCCGCATACCACTGTATGACGCGGACGGTGAATGGTGAGCTCCTGTTTAAGGACAGAGAGAAAGAGGTCCTGCGGAAGATGATTCGTCAGGTGGCTGACTTCTGCGGTGTGGAGGTGTTGACCTACTGTATCATGTCGAATCATTTCCATGTGTTGCTTCAAGTTCCAGATGCACCGTCGGTTTCGGATGCTGAATTGATGCGTCGTTATCGGGTTCTCTATCCGAAGCCCACTAAATATCAGGAGGCTTCGGCGACGCTGATGGCCGCGCAATTGCGCGCGGGAGGGGATGAGGCGGAACTGATTCGGCGCAAGCTGCTGGCGCGTATGTTTGATGTGTCCGAATTTATGAAGACGGTGAAGCAGCGCTTCTCCACCTGGTATAATAAGTCGCATCAGCGCTATGGCACTTTGTGGGCGGATCGCTTTAAGTCGGTGCTGGTCGAGGGGGAGGGCAATCCACTGCAAACCATGGCCGCTTATATTGATCTGAATCCTGTCCGTGCTGGGCTGGTTGATGATCCGAAGGACTACCGCTTCTGCGGCTATTCGGAAGCAGTGGTGGGAGTTGCTGAGGCGGCGCGGGGGCTGATTGATATTTGGAGCGATCACGGTGCGAAGCAGGTTGATTCGGCTTTGCAGGCGCATCGGATGTTGATCTTTGGTAAGCATGCCTCTGAGGCGGGCTTGTCTGATATGACGCGAAAGCGGGCGTTGAAAGTTCTGGATCAGGACGATGGACAATTGCCGAAGGCGGCAATTCTTCGCTGCCGGGTGCGGTATTTTACCGATGGTGCCATTCTGGGCTCTGCTGAGTTTGTCCGAGGTTTTACGGCTGTATGGCAAGTGGAGTGCAGGCGGAAGCATCTGCCGAAGGTGCATGCGCTGCGTGGTTCGGATTGGGGGGATCTTGCCGTGATTCAAGGCCTGCGCAGGCAGCTGTTTGGTTGATGGCATTTGTGAGCCCCAATCATGGAACTCTTGGCTTCCGCAGTTGACTGATTACGAAGCATCGCCGCTTTGTTGGCGGATTCTGAGTGATGCGTGTTGACCTTTGAGGGGCTTCCACAAAGGTAGCCGCCTCTTCTAATCCCAAACGTAAATCATAATTCAAATGTTAAAAAAATCTATTTCACACACTGGAGCCTCCATGCTTTTGGCTACCAGTGCTTTATTTTTCACCGCTTGTGGCGAGCAACGTGCGGATGTTTCCGCGTCTGCCGAAGACGTGGTGATACTCGATTCGCCAAGTTCCGTAGCCGTGGAGGTCGAGCCGATTGCGGTAACAGAACCTGTCGAGGCTGAAGCCGTCGCGGAGGTCGTTGAGGCTGCCGAAGACGTGGCGGCGGTGGTTGTCACTAAGCCAGTTGCTGTGCCAGCGCCCGCGGCGCTTGCTGTGCCGGTCGCTCCGGTTGCGCTGCTTGAAGTGCCTGAATCGGAGTTGATTGAAATGCTCGGTTATTTGACCGCGCAAAGTGGCGGCGTCGCTACGCTGAAGTTGGATGCAGCCGGTATTGCTGCGCTGGTGGGGGGGCTGCAAAAAGGCCTCGTGTCCGAAATGAATCCACAAGACTTCCCGCAGGAAGCGATGCAAGCGGCCTTTGGTCAGGCACAAGCGCGCGCCGAAGCGGTGCAAGCTGAAGCGGCAGAGTTGCCAGCCATCACGCTGGACGCTTTGGACAAGATCGGCATGGTGATGGTCATGCAGTCTGGGTTGTCGCAGCTCGGGTTTGGTGCCGCCGATGCCGAATTGATCGCCAAGGGTTTTACCGCGGGTGCGCTCGCGACGGGAATAGATCCTGCCATGGAGGCCAAGATGCCTGCGTTCCAAGCATTTATCCAGCCACGTGCCGAAGCGGCTCAAGCACAAGCTCAAGTCGCTCAGGCGGAGGCTCAAGCGGTAGCTGAAAAAGCAGGTGCGACGATAGCTGTTGAAAACATTGCTGCAGGTCAGGCGTTCATTGAAGGTTTGAGCGCGGATGCCGCGGTGCAGTCGAGCGAGTCCGGTTTGCACTATAAGGTACTAGAGCCAGGCTCGGATGTGAAGCCGACCATGAGCGATAAGGTTCTAGTGCACTACAAGGGCACTTTGATCGACGGCACACCGTTTGACAGCTCTTATGATCGCGGCGAGCCAGCTGAATTCCCACTTAATGGTGTGGTCAAAGGCTTCGGCGAAGGCCTGACTAAGGTCGGTGCGGGTGGCAAGATCGTCCTCTATATCCCGAGTGAGCTTGGCTACGGCAACTCGCCGCGTCCCGGTGGTGCGATCAAGCCGGGCGACACACTGATCTTCGAGTGTGAATTGGTCGAGATTCTATAGCAGTCGTGAGTGGTGACTGGTGAGTGGCTAATGCCGACTCGTCGCAGCAAATGATTTTCAAAAGCCCGCGAGTGATCGAGGGCTTTTTTGTGTGTCTGGGGAGGGACCACCTCAGTGTGGTCCGGGCTGGACTAGTGCTTGGAGCGATCGGAGGCTATGATTATCAGGGGAGCAAGGGGAGGGCTTATAAAATTATAGGTCACTGCGGACGAAGCGGAGCTCGTCCTTCCCAGTTGTTGCTGCCTAAAAGCCCTGCTTGGGATTGCCGCCGAGTGGTGCGGCGGCTACGCTGCGTTGGTCCATATAATCGGCGGCGTAGTTCTTGTGCAGCTGCCAGCCGGCGCGGTACGGAGCGCCGTGGCACTTGATCCATTCGGTGATGGCGTTGAGCACCTCCGGGTTGCTGTGCTGCGACCATTCGGGGTGCAGCCAGACAATACAGTCTGCGCTCAGCTCTGCGCCGCGCTCGCTGAGGGCCTCTACATATTCTGCGATTGCTTCGGGACGATCGATGATGAGCTTAAACTCATTGGCGCGGGCGACGTTCTCGGCAAGTGGCAGCTTCCAGCGCTTGGGGCTGAGTGTGATCCAGTCCAATGCGCCGCGTATTGGAAAGGCACCGCTAGTCTCGAGGTGGGTCTTTTGGCCTACCGCGTGAAGTGCGTCAGTGAGCGCGCTGAGATCGTGAATGGCGGGCTCGCCGCCGGTGATAACGGTGAACTCGGCCTGGGTTTGAGCGACCTCGGCGGCGAGGGCTGTGGGTTCGAGCCGATGAATGTGCTTCGGGATGTAGTCCGGGTGCCAGGTGCCAGCGGAGTCACACCACGGGCAATGCACGGGGCAGCCGAAGGTGCGGATGAAGTAGGCGGCCCGTCCTGCATGCGCACCTTCGCCTTGGAAGGTGTAGAATTGTTCGTGGATCGGGAGCATGTGTGGAGACTTGAGTGCTGAGGGCTGAGACTTGAGGGCTGAGGGCTGAGGCTTGAGGGCTGAGGGCTGAGACTTGAGGCTTGAGGGCTGAGGGCTGGAACTTGAGACTTGAGGGCTGAGGGCTGCGACTTTGGCAAAGAGTTGGCTACTCGGGGCAGTAGGCGGCGCTGTTTTTTGAGTCTTCTGCAATTTCGATTTCGGTGATCCACACGCGGTCATTGGTCTCTGCGCGGACCATTGCGTCGAAGATGCCGTGCAGGTGTTGGGCGACGCCTTCGCAGGAGCAGTTTGGTAGGAAGTAGGGTTTGAACAGGTCGCCGGCGTTGGCTAGCAGTTGCTCGGTATCGGGGTCGCCCTCGTTGAAGAGGCAGGCGTGGTCGAGATGCTGGTCGATCCAGGTCTTGAGGTATTTGAGCTTGCCGAAGTCGACGACGAAGCCGTTCGCATCGGTCTCGCTGCAGGCAAAGGTCAGGGTAATCCCCCAGTTGTGGCCGTGTATCAGGGCGCAGTGGCCTTCGTGTAGGTGTTGGCGGTGGGCGAACGGGATGTCGCGGTAAGATTTTTTAATGCTGAGCATCTTTTGAGAAGTGGAGAAGTGGAGAAGTGGGAAGGTGGAAACTGAAAGCTTACAGCCGCCAATCGTTGGCGCGCAGCGTGGTGATGTCCGGCGCGTCGGCGGCGTAAGGTGTAGGATCGGTGATGCCTGCGAGGTCGAAGGCTTCGCGCCGTTCAATGCAGGTGCCACAGCGGCCGCAGTGGATGTCGCCGCCCTGGTAGCAGGACCACGTTTTCTCAAAGGGCAGGCCGAGTTCTGCGCCGCGCCGCACGATGTCGGCCTTGGTCCAATCGACGAAGGGGCGGCTGAGTTCGACCGTACTCCAGTCGCAGAGTCGGATGGCCTCGGCCATGGCGTCGGCAAACTCGTTGCGGCAATCGGGGTAGATCGCGTGGTCGCCGCTGTGGGCGGCGTAGGCAATCTCTTCAGCGCCAATGGAGAGGGCATGTCCGGCGGCGATGGCCAGCAGGATCATGTTTCGATTCGGCACGATGGTGGACTTCATCGATTCCTCGGTGTAGTGTCCCTCGGCGACTTCGATTTCGGGCGAGGTCAGGCTGCTGCCGGCGAGCAGTGGCTGAATCGCCGAGAGGTCGGCGGTTTGATGCGGAACATCGATGGCCTTGCAGATATCTGCTGCATGCGTGAGCTCGCAGCGATGGCGCTGCCCATAGTCGATTGACAGTGCATGCACGGTGTGGCCTGCTGCGCGCAAGTGGTAGAGGAGGACGGTCGAGTCGAGTCCGCCAGAATAGATTAGGACGCTTTTCATGAATTCAGTGGTTGCCGATTGGCTGCGGCCCTGGGAATTCGTTAGCAGGGCCTGCTGATGGAGGAAGCAACGTGATGTTTTTGGCACAGACGGCAAGGCAAAACCGTAGGGGCGGCAGCCCCCCCCTAACAGTCTGTGACGACGGAGGCTACATTGAACCGAGTGGCACAGGCATTCCTGTTTGTGGCCAGGTGATCGGCCAGGCAAGCGGGCAGGAGTGCTTGTTTTAGTTGCAATTTGCCCGCTGAAACTATCCTCAATTGCCACCATACAGACACTTGACAAGCGGCCAAGGCCGTTTAGCTTTCTGGATTCTTAAATTAACTTAGCAACATCTTTTTTAAGCGGGCATAAGTCCGCTTTTTCATTTTCTGCCGCAATGAGTCACGAAATTTTATCAGTCTTAGAATACATGGAGAAGGAGAAGGGCATCGATCGCGCCGATATGATCGAAGCCATCTCCGCTGCGATTGCAGGCGCTGCCCAGAAAGGCGTCGCTGCGGGGCAAGATATCCGTGTTGCAATTAACCCCAAGACAGGTGCCTTGAAGGCGTGGTCCAGTCTCAATGTGGTCGACTCCGTGGGGGATTCAGAGCTCGAGATTCACATTGAAAAGGCGCGTGCCATTCAACCAGATGTGGAGATCGGTGGCGTCATCGAAAAAGAGATCGACCCAGCATATCTCGGCCGTATCGCCGCTCAGACTGCGCGTCAGGCGATCATGCAACGTATCCGTCAGTTTGAGAAAGACCGCATTTACGATGATTACAAAGACACTGTCGGTGACATCGTCACGGGTATCGTGCGTCGCCGTGAGCGGGGTGATTTGATCATCGATTTGGGCAAGGCTGAGGCGATTCTTCCACCACGTGAGCGCGTGCAGGGTGAGGACTATGCGCCGGGCGAAAGCATCCGCTGCCTGCTGCTCAAGATCGAGCAAACCAATCGCGGTCCAGACATCATTCTTTCACGCTCAAACATCAACTTTGTGCGCCGCCTGTTCGAACTCGAAGTGACGGAAATCGCCGATGGCACGGTGACCATCGAAGCGATGGCCCGCGAAGCTGGCTACCGCACGAAGATCGCTGTGAATAGCTCAGACCCGAAGGTTGATCCGGTCGGTGCATGTGTCGGTGCGCGTGGCGCCCGAGTTAAAACCATCGTGCGTGAGCTCGGTGGCGAGAAAATCGATATTATCCGCTATCATAGCGATCCGATTCAGTTGCTCGAAGAAGCGCTATCGCCTGCGGTGCCGAAAAACATCAAGGTGATTGAAGCCGATCGGCGTATTCATTTCGAAGTGGCTGAAGATGATCTTTCAATTGCAATTGGCCGCCGCGGCTTCAATGCTAAGCTCACTTCCCGCCTCATCGGCTGGAAGCTCGATATCGGCAAGGAAGAGAAGGAAGCAGTTGGCTTCGATGAGAAGGTCGCTAAGGCGCTCAAGGGCATCAACATGATTCCTGGCATTGAGCCAGCGATTGGCAAACGCCTTGTTTCCATCGGCTTGATCAGTCCCGAAGCCTTCGAAGGCGTATCCATTGGGGATCTCGTCGACGCAGAATTTAGTGAAGAAGAAGCCAGCGACGTGCTGGCTAAAGTTGCCGCATACCTGGAGCAAAACGCATAATCCAATTAGTCGCCAAGCCTTCTATCCATCTATCAGATATCAAGTCATAACTCTTCCATGAGTGTTCGTATACATCAGCTTTCCAAACAAGTCGGAATGGAGAATAAAGAGCTCATTGAGCTCCTCCGTAGTCGCGGGTTCGAAGTCAAAAGCGCTTCCAGTACCGTCGATAATATATCCGCCGAATCCCTCGTAGAAGAGTTCGCCTCAACGCATAAAGTTGAGGACGTACCTGCCGACGAAGCACCTGTGGCAGCGGAACCGCCGAAGGGGCCGATCTTGCCAGACGGGGTCGTCGTCAAGAGCGCTGCCGAAATCAAGCTTGAGCGTGAGGCTGCGGCTGAAGCAGCTAAGCCGAAGGCAACCGAGGCAGCTGCGCCGAAGCCAGTGGCAGCTGCGCCGAAGCCAGCTCCGATGAGTAAAGCGCCGCCGAGTGCACCTCGTGCAAAGGGCCCACCATCGGCGCCACGTCCTAAATCACCCCCACCAGGAGTGGCTCCTGCGGGTCTTAAATCTGCTGCGCCATCGGCACCGAAGGGTCCCAAAGCACCGATCGTGGCGGGTCCTTCGACGCCAGAGCCTAAGGCTCCGGCAGCAGCCAAGCCTCCCATCGCCAAAGCACCTGCGGCCAAGCCTGCAGTTGCCGCAGCGCCGACACCTGCTGGCCCGCCGAAGCCTCCAGGTCCACCAAAGCCTGCTGGCCCGCCGAAGCCTCCAGGCCCGCCGAAGCCTCCGTCTGCGAGCGCGGCGAAAACCGAAGCGACACCTGCCGCGACTGATGCTGAAGTGTCGGTTGATGGCGAAGCAGCTGCTGAAGTGGTCGAAGTCGCAGAGCGTATCATCCACGCCAAGCCTCCGATTGTGGTGCGCGATTTCGCGACTGAGATCGAAGTTAAGCCGTTCAAATTGATTTCTGAGCTCATGGAAATGGGCATTTTCGCTTCGATGAATCAAACCATCGAAGAGCCGGTCGCGATCCAGATTGCGAAGCGTCATGGCTTTAAGCTGGAGATCCATCATCGTGGTGAGACTCAAGCCGAGGTCGCTGAAAAGAAAAAAGTCGCTAAGGTCGCAGACGATGATCCTCGTTTCCTCAAGCCGCGTCCCCCCGTTGTGTGTATTCTCGGTCATGTTGATCACGGTAAGACCACACTGCTCGACACGATTCGTAAGGCCAATGTCACTGCGGGTGAAGCGGGTGGTATCACTCAGCATATCGGTGCTTACCAGATCGAACACAACGATCGGAAGATTACTTTCCTTGATACTCCAGGTCATGCCGCTTTCTCGCTTATGCGTGAACGTGGTGCAAATGTCACTGACGTAGCGATTCTTGTGATCGCTGCTGACGATGGGTTTAAGCCACAGACCGAAGAGGCGCTACGCTTTGCTAAGGAAGCGAACAATTCCATCATCGTTGCGATCAATAAGGTCGATGCGAAGGGGGCGAATGTTGACCGCGTGAAGCAACAGATGCAAGAAAAGGGCATCGCACCAGAGGACTGGGGCGGTCAAACTATTGCAGTAGAAGTTTCCGCATTGAAGGGCACTAATATCGAGGATTTGCTCAATATGATTCTTCTGCAAACAGAAGTTTTGGAGCTTCAAGCAAATCCAGATTGCTCGGCATCTGGTACAATCATCGAAGCTCAACTGGAAGAAGGTCGTGGTGCAACTGCATCTGTCATCGTCGAACGCGGCACCCTAAAGAAGGGCGATTCGCTGATCTGTGGTGAAGCCTATTGTAAGGTGAAGTCGATGGAAGATGAGAATGGTAAGCTGCTCAAAGAAGCGCCTCCATCGACACCAGTGAAGGTCATCGGTTGGTCGCAAGTGCCAAGTGGTGGTAACACATTTACTTCCGCGAAGAACGAGAAGACTGCGAAGAAAGCAGCTGCTGAAGCGACGACTGTGCGTAAGCGTGAAGAAAACGTCGCTCCGGAGCAATCTGCGAGGAAGGAGGGCGCCGTCACCGTTGAAGATCTATTTGCCGCGATTGCGCAGCAAAAGAAGGCCTGCCTTAGCGTGATTGTTAAGTCTGATGTGCACGGTTCGACTGAAGCATTGGTCAACAGCATCAAGCAGATCGTGAGTGATAAGGTCGACATCCGCGTCATCAGTCATGGTGTTGGGCATATTAGTAAGAGTGATATCGCACTGGCTAGCGCTGGTGACACCGATGTTACGATCGTTGGTTTCAATGTGCGTCTTGATAATGGCGTGCAGAGCCAAGCGAAACATCACGATGTGCGCATCATTCAGCACGATATCATTTACGAACTCCTCGACAAAGTCGAAGAGTGCATGGCCGAGTTGCTCGAGCCGGAATTGAGCGAGAAGAAGCTCGGTGCCGCCGAGATTCGTCAAGTCTTCAGTATGGGCAAGAACCGCAATGTTGCTGGTTGCATGGTCACCGAAGGCACGATCAATCGCAACCGTAAGGCACGCTTGCTACGTAACGGCGAAGTTATTCACGAAAGCAAAATTGATACACTCAAGCGCTTCAAGGACGACGTTAAGGAAGTCCGCGCTGGCTTCGAATGTGGTATTAATGTGGATGGTTACGACGATTACGAAGAAGGCGATGTGATCGAATGCTTCGAGGTCGTGGAGAGCCGCCCGACCCTGCGATAATTAGTTTCATTCGGCGGCGTGCGAACTCGCACGTCGCCGATTTTTTTTGAATAGGTTCCATCCCTTTAAATTATGTCAAAACGTATTTCTCGTGTTAACGAGCTCCTCCAGCGTGAGATTGGAGAGCAACTGCGCCGCTACTATGGTGGAGCAGAATCCGTCAAAATTACAATCAGCGATGTCGATACATCGCCTGATCTGCGTCAGTGTAAAATCTTCTATGCCGTGATGGGTGAAGAGCAGGAAATCAAGCAGGCTCAGGCATTCTTTAAGCGTATTGGTAAAGAGCTACGCCAACGCGTGATGTCACGTGTGACGCTCAAGTATTTTCCTCGTTTTGATTATATGTATGATCCGTCGATGGAGCGGGGTGCAGGTATCTTAGACCTATTAGACCAATTAGATAACGAAAATGACAAAGGCTGAATTTTACCCGAACGAGAGTCCGCTGTTCGCGGCGAGCATTGAACAACTTAAAGGCAAGAAGGTTGCCGTGTGTGGGCACATGCGTCCCGACGGTGATTGCATCGGTTCTATCGTTGCCTTGGTTCGTGTCTTGAAAAGCTTAGGCATCGATGCGGTAGGCCTCAATCGCGACGAAGTGCCTGCGACACTTCAGGCATTTGTCGGTGATACGCCCTTAATGCTCGCAGCAGATTTTCAGCCCGACGGGCATGTCGCGGTGACGGTCGATTGCGCCGACAAAAAGCGTATCGGCGAGCGCTTGATCGAACTCTTCCCGGAAGTCGCTCTAAATGTAGACCACCACATTTCAAACAAGGCGTATGCGCAGGAGAATCTAATCATCGCCACGGCATGTGCCACTGCGGAGATCCTTGCAGGCGTTTACATGGACCTCGGTTACGAGATCGATGCAGTCACCGCGCAGGCCTTGTATGTGGGGATCGCGACTGATACCGGGCAATTTCGTTTCCCTTCGACCACGCCCGAAACATTCGAGATCGCACGTCGACTCTGCGAATGTGGCGCGCAGCCATCCGTCGCAGCGCACGAACTCTATGATTGCGAGACTTTTGAGAAGATCAAACTGCTACAGAACTTTTTGAACTCGCTCAGCATGGAATTTGATAACCGTGTCTGTGTGGGATTGATCGAGAATGGCGTCTATGAAGAAACTGGCGCGACCATCGACGATTCCGAAGGCTTGGTCGATTATGCGCGCTCAATCGTCGGCGTCGATATTGGTGTCTTAATCGAGGATCGCAATGGGTCGCTGAAAGGCAGCCTGCGTGCGAAGAACCCATTCTATCGAGTCGATCAAGTCGCAAAACTTTTTAACGGCGGGGGACATGCATGTGCCGCTGGGCTGAATGTCGAGAATAGTTCGATCAAAGCATTCTATCCGCAATTGATGGAAGCATTGGGCCAGCATCTCGAAGCGCTCGGCCAGCCAGAGTAATCTCGGGTCTTAATCACTGCCGGTCTTAATCATAATCTTAATCCTAATCTACAGTTCTGGGAGGTGATTAAGAGTAAGATTAGGATTAGGACTATGACGGTGAATTAGAGTAAGAGTAAGATTAGGATTAAGATTAGGACGGTGAATTAGAGTAAGAGTAAGATTTTTAATTAGGAGTAAGTTTTTATTATGTCTCAACAAACGAATGATGATCCGATCGGCGTATTGCTGGTTGATAAGCCACAGGGGATGACTTCCCACGATATTGTCGCGCGTATGCGCCGCGTGTTTCGTATTAAGAAGATTGGCCATGCTGGCACACTTGACCCTATGGCGACTGGCTTGTTGCTGATCCTCGTTGGTAAGGCGACCAAAGTCTCACAGTTTCTGATGAGCATGGATAAGGAATACACTGGCACGGTGAAGCTCGGTGAGGCGACTGATTCGCAGGATGCCGATGGCGAGATCGTTGAGACGAAGACTGTGCCTGAGTTGACGCAAGCGGATGTCGAAAAAGAGATGGCGACCTTCATGGGCGATCAATACCAGACGCCGCCGATGTTTTCGGCGAAGAAGGTCAATGGGCAGAAGCTCTACAAGTTGGCTCGCCAGGGTAAGACAATCGAGCGCGAGGCGCGTGTTATTCATGTCAGCCGCTATGATATCCTAGATTTTAACCTTCCTGAAGTTTCGATTATTGTCGGTAGCAGTAAGGGCACCTACATCCGCACACTAGCGCATGATCTGGGTGAACGCCTCGGTTGTGGTGGTCACTTATGTGCGTTGCGTCGCACGCAGGTTGGTAAGTTTCGTATTGAAGATGCGAATACATTAGAGGAAATCGAAAATATGGCTCCCTCTGAGTTACGCACTAAACTGATTCCAGTGAATCAAGCAGTGCCGAGTGTCGCGATGTAGTGACTCTTAGGTGCGTAATATTGAGACTTGAGGTATGTTTATGCGTGTTTTAAAGATGGAGGTCGATGCTCTGTCATTGCCACGCGCGCGGCGGTTTTCTTTCGCCGTTGGAAACGACGGAGCGTTTCCCTCCACCAGGAAGTCGCTATTTGAGCGCTTGCGCTAAGCGCCTATATTCTTAATTTTTTCTAATGATGCAATTTCCCGCCCACGTCGAACGCTTTGAGGAACTAGCTGGCCTGACTGGCCAGTTACACTTAGCCATTGGTGTATTTGATGGGGTACATCTCGGCCATAAGGCGGTGATCGAATCGGCGGTTTTTTCGGCGCAGCGATCCGGAGGAGTGAGTGGGGTGCTGACATTTGATCCGCATCCGAGTCGATTATTTCGTCCAGATGCGCCGACGCTGCTGATGATGCCAATCGAGGCAAAGACCTCAATGCTACATGCAGTCGGTGTGGATGTGGTGATTCGAAAGCACTTTGATCGTGCGTTCGCGTCAATTTCAGCGGAAGACTTTTTAGGGAATTTGAAAGCGGCCTTGCCCGCTTTGAAGTCAATCTACGTCGGCGAGAATTTTCGATTCGGCAAGAGGCGTGGTGGTAGTATCGCGACTTTGATCGAGTCGGGTAATGAGCTTGGGCTCGGCGTGTTTAGTGTGGAGCGTATTAAGCACAACGGAGAGCCGATTAGCAGCACGCGTATTCGGCAGGATCTCGTATCTGGACAGATCGAATCGGTGAATGATTTGTTCGGCTATAATTATCCTTCGAATGGGCAGGTCGTGGGTGGCGCAAGATTGGGCCGCCAGATTGGCTTTCCGACTTTGAACCTGCCATGGGATCCAGAGTGTCGGCCGTGCTTTGGTGTTTACCATGTGCGCTTCCGCGGAGCGGCAGATCAGCCATGGGCATTTGCAGTGGCGAATTATGGCGTCAAACCGACGGTGGCTGAGGCAGATCAATTGCCGGCGCTGGAGGTGCATGCGCTGAGGGATACGACGCTGGATTGTGGTGACTCGATCGAGGTCGAGTGGTTGCGCTTTATTCGGCCCGAGCAAAAGTTTGCATCGGTGGATGCGCTAAAGGCGCAGATTGCTAAAGATTGTGAGATCGCGCGTGGATTTTCGGGTGCCTCGGCTTGATATCTGTTGGTTGGGTCGGGTTCGGCTAGAGTGGCACTTTAGGTTTATTTGTCGGAGTCGCGGATCAGCGAAGGTGTTTCTAGTGTGATTCCTTTTTAAGGAGCGAATGTAGGCTCGCAAACTGGGTGGCAGTGGGATCATTGTTCGAAATGCCCGATCGTATCATTGAATTTACTGTGCCTAAGGGTGTGAAGTCCGGACGTGCGGATAAGATTTTTTCCGCAGAGTTTGACGACATCAGTCGTGTCCGATTGCAGAAGGCTTTTGATGCGGAGCTAGTAACCTTTGATGGCGCGGTCATTGACAAGCGCTTTAAGGTGAACCGTCCGGGCGTGTTGCGCGCAGTGCTTGAAGAAGTGGTACTGGGCGAGGGGCCGAAGCCGATGGATATTCCACTCAGTATTGTTTACGAAGATGAATCGATCGTAGTGGTCAATAAGCCTTCGGGGATGGTGACACATCCTGGCACTGGCACGGGTGAGGATACTTTGGTGCATGCGTTATTACATCATACCAATGGCAACTTGAGTAGTATCGGCGCGCCAGATCGGCCAGGGATTGTGCATCGATTAGACAAGGAGACCACTGGTCTGATTGTGGCAGCTAAGACTGACCGCGCGCATCATAAGTTAGTGGCATCTTTCAGTGCGCGTGAAACGTATAAACGCTACACGGCGCTGGTACTAGGCACGCCGCGCCAAACGGCTGGTATCTGCGATGGCCCGATTGGCCGACATAGCGTGGTGCGTACGCGGATGGCGATTATGGCAATGGGTAAAGAGGCCAAGACTGATTGGTCAGTAGAGCATAGTTTTGGCGGTCAGGTTGCGCTGGTAAGTTGTGTGATTCACACTGGTCGCACGCACCAGATTCGCGTGCATATGAGTAGCATGAACCATCCACTGTTGGGCGATACGACTTATGGCTACAAGCCCAGTCGTTTAAGAGGGATCGATGTGCCACGTATCATGCTGCATTCGACTGAGTTGCATGTGCGACATCCCGAGCGTGACGAAGAGATGGAGTTTGTTTCTCCGCTGCCGGCAGATTTTAAGGCAATGATGGATCGACTGACTGTATAGTGCGGTCTCGTTTGTGTGTTTGTGTGTGTGGTGTCGTTGCTTGCAACGGCCAAAGAAGTGTGCGCGAGTCGGCCACGTTGAGGCCGTTGCAAGCAACGACGCCACGAATCAGATTTTATGAATGCTGGGTTGTCTGTCGGGGCAGATTTGTTCTTTCTGACAGCATGTTATTGCGGTTTTTCGTGGGTTATTTATTTTGTGCCGGATTGGTAGTGTCGCTGTCAGCTGCGCAAGCCCCTGAGCTGGCTTCTGCGCTGACCACGCGTTATGCGCCGTACGCGAACTGGCAGTCGGAGGTGGATGTGGATGCATTGGCACAACTGTCGGAGTCGCGCTATTGGCGTACGGCAGAGGAAATTGCGTTGCAGCGTGGTGATGGTGACTTGCCTTTAGCTGGATTGCATATCGCGTTAGACCCGGGCCATCTCGGCGGGCAGTGGGCCGCTGCCGAAGGTCGACAGTTCCGAATCGCAGAAGATGATTTCTATGTGCGCGAGGGGGAGTTGGTCCTTGTCGTGGCGCAGCTTGCTCGGGCGAAATTGATAACGCTCGGCGCCAGAGTCACACTGCTGCGGGAGGCGGCTGTGCGGGTTAATCCAAAGAGCCCAGTGGATTATTTGGAATTGGCTGCAGAGCAGGTATCGTTGCCTAAAGAGCCCTCGCTATCTGCGCTCTGGGCATATGGTCGTGCGATCCAAGCGCGGGCGGTTCATTTATCAATTGTGAAGGTAGACTTGATGGAACGAGCACGATTAGTGAATCGAGAGATTCAGCCGGATGCGCTGATTTCTTTGCATATCAATGCGGCGGCGTGGCCTACTGAGAATGAGAGTGAACGTGAGGCAAGCGAGAGCGGCAGCGGGAAGTTCCGACTGGTGGATGTAAATAATGTCCATGCGCTAATTTTTGGCTGTTTGAGCGATGACGAACTGCAGGCCGAGAACCAGCTGGAGCAGTTGGTGGTGAAGTTGACGAATGGCAGTGGTACCACAGAGCGGTTGCTCGGTGGTGCGTTGGCGACGGCATTGGCCGAGGCGACCGAGTTGCCGGCGGCGAGGTATCAGGGGAACAATGCGATTTTATTGAGTTCGCAGCAGCCCTATTTATTTGCGCGTAATTTATTGCTACTGCGCATGGCCGAGTGTCCGACGGTGCTGTTGGAGCCTTATGTCGCGAACAGTTTCGGTGCTTATGGTCGGCTACAGTCAGCGTTGGCGAATCGGGCTGCGGGCCGAGCGCTCGCAAAGGATGATATTCTATTGCAGTATGCGGACGCAGTGGTCGCGGGCGTGCGGGCGTGCTATGGCCAAGAGTAGTGCGATGGATCAAAGCCCCCTCATCGTCTGACGAGAATAAAACGCTATCTTGGCTCGATGGGCGCCGTTTGAACCTTCACGCTGGTTGCTTAGAAGGCGACTACGCTGAATGCGATCCAGTTTATTTAATAAAACGGATAGTCAATGGGTAAGTGTAGCTGGTGCCTTGACTCGCTTTAATCGCGGCGATGATGGTATAGACGATGTTTAGGATCATCAGGATGGGGATCATAAATAGGCCGACGAAGAGTAAAATTAAGAAGCCGGCGATCACCATGTAGATCGTCATCGAGATCTGAAAGTTGAGTGACTCCTTGCCGCAGAGATCGACGAATTGGTCCTCATCGCGCTTGATGAGCCAGACGGTGAGAGGGACGAGAATGTTGCCGAGTGGCACGCCGAGTAGTAGAGTCAAGCTCAGTAAGTGACACAGCATACCGATGGTGTGGTCGGCTTTGACCTCAGTGCTTGGCAGCACGGGTGGTTGCTGGGTTTCGGCTTCGATTGAAGGCTCGGTCGGTTCGGCTGCGTCGTTTTCCATTTGATCGCGAAGCCTAGTGGCTCGAATAACCCGGGCAACTGCGAAATCCGGATGTTCGGAGTGGGGGGCGGTTCGCTGGGAAGAGGTCGCTAGTTAGGGAGGGCGGACCTCCGTGTTCGTTCGAGGGCAGTTGCTGTGGTTCTGCCATTTGTGTCGGAATGGTGTTACGATTTATTAAGTGGAAGTGGCACCTTGTTTTCGAAAGGAGGGAGGGCGACTCGCCCTCGTTGCGAGATGTGCTGTGGGCGGGTCGCCCACGCTCCTTACTTTTGTTCCGCACGCAGGAACACGATCGTGTTGCCTTCCGAAGCCTCAGCGTCGAATTGATAGCCGTTGGAATTAAATACCTTCAGCCCTTCGATGGTCTGCACTCGGTTGCGGACGATGTAGTCGGCCATCATGCCGCGGGCTTTTTTTGCGTAAAAGGAAATAATTTTGAAAGTGCCGTTCTTTGCATCTTTAAAGACGGGAGTGATCAACTGGCCATTGAGCTTGTCGAGCTTAACGGAGGAGAAATATTCGTTCGAGGCGAGGTTGACGACGAGGTCGCAAGTAGACGCCTTGAGATCTTTGTTGAGGAGTTCGGTGATGGTCGAACCCCAGAATTGGTAGAGATTATTGCCGCGGGTATTTTCGAACTTCGTACCCATCTCTAGGCGATAGGGCTGCATGCGATCCAGCGGCCGCAGCACGCCGTAGAGTCCGGATAGAATGCGAATTTGTTGTTGAGCGGCAGCGAAATCATCGGCTGACCACTCGGCAAGTGCCATGCCCTGATAGACGTCGCCGGTAAATGCCAGGATCGCTTGTCGGCTATTTGCTGCGGTGAAGCTCGGCTGGTAGTCCTGATAGCGTGCATGATTCAGCTCTGCGAGTTTGGGGCTAATGTGCATGAGCGTACCGACCGCTTCGGGGCTGAGGGCTTTCAGCTGGTTGATCAACTCCGCAGAATGCGCGGCTAGGCGCGGCTGAGTCGCTGTGTTAGTGAGTAGCGGGGCTTGGTAGTCGAGGGACTTTGCGGGCGATAGGAGAATCAACATGCTTTAAAACAACAATCCTGAACTGTTTCGAGTGCAAGGGGGAAGCGATAAAAGTGGCAGGCAAATACGAAAGGCGCGGCGCGGGATTCGAGACATCACGCTTGCCAGCGCTCGGGAACCGTCTTTGTTTCTTCGGCATGGCCAACCTATCTAAGCCCAGATTTCTTGATTACACTACCGCACGCACGATCGCGGACGACTTCGGCACGCCGGTGTATGTGTATGACATGACCACTTTAAAGGCGAATGCCGCCGCGGTGCTGGCATTTCCGAATGCCTTTGGTCTGACCGCGCGCTATGCGATGAAGGCATCGCCAAATGCCGCGATTCTTAAAATTCTCAATGAGGCGGGCCTACAAATTGACGCTAGCTCGGGGCATGAGGTGCGTCGTGCCATTGCCGCCGGCGTGCCGGCAGCAAATATCAGTCTGAGCACTCAGGAGTTGCCAGCTGATTTTGCAGAACTCTACGAGCTGGGGATTGAGATCAACGCCTGCTCCTTGAGTCAGTTGGAGCGTTTTGGTCAAGCCTGCCCTGGGAAGACGATCGGGTTGCGTTTTAATCCTGGCTCTGGCTCTGGCGGTAACAACCGCACCAATGTCGGTGGCCCTGCTTCGAGTTTCGGCATCTGGTATGAATGGATGGATCAGGTGCAGGCGATTGTGGTACAGTATGGTTTGAAGGTGATTCGTATTCATACGCACATCGGCTCGGGCAGTGATCCCGCGGTGTGGCAAAAGATTTCTGCTATGAGTCTGGATCTGGTGCGCCAGTTCCCTGACGTGGTGGCGCTCAATCTTGGTGGCGGCTACAAGGTGGCGCGCATGGAGAGTGAAGTTGGCACAGATCTGCAGGAGTGCGGGGCACCCGTGGCGGAAATGTTCCGCGAATTTGCACAGGCCACCGGTCGCGAGATCCGTTTGGAAATTGAGCCAGGCACATATTTGCTGGCAAACACCTGTGCGGTGTTGTCCACCGTGCAGGACGTGGTCAGCACCGGTGCGGATGGCTATGATTTTTTAAAACTCGATACCGGGATGACAGAGATTTTACGTCCGTCGATTTATGGTGCGCAGCATCCGATCTACATCCTACAGCCCGAGGTCGCAGGCGAAACGCGTGACTATGTGATCGCTGGGCATTGTTGCGAGTCTGGCGATATTCTGACGCCCGCACCGGGAGATCCTGAGTTGTTGGCGACACGTGCATTGCCGCTCTGCCAGATCGGCGATCTGTGTGTGATCGATGGCGCGGGTGCGTATTGTGCGGCGATGTCGACCAAGCACTACAATTCGTATCCCGAAGCCGCCGAAATCATGCTTGATGAGGCGAAGGTGCCACATGTGATCCGCCGCCGTCAGAAGCGCGAAGATATTTGGGCCTACGAGGTGGCGCTGGGGTGAGGTTCGGTCGTAATGCAGTGCGTCGGCAGAGCGACGCGACTACATTTCGTTTGTAGTACAGTGCGTCGGCAGAGGGACGCGACTACATCTCGTTTGTAGTGCAGTGCGTCGGCAGAGCGACGCGACTACATCTCGTTTTTAGTGCAGTGCGTCGGCAGAGCGACTCGGTTACATCTCGTTTGTAGTGCAGTGCGT
>TARA_B110000196_G_scaffold310964_1_pt1 | contig 18550 bp, 16 predicted proteins | sample TARA_B110000196 | Tara Oceans TARA_B110000196 (sample SAMEA4397072) | marine metagenome | biome: Polar Biome; feature: [MES] marine water layer (ENVO:01000295) within the mesopelagic zone...; material: water (ENVO:00002006), including particulate matter (ENVO:01000060) such... | reverse complement strand
CCTTGGACCTTAGGTGATATAGAATTTTTTAGTAATTTCAAACTTTTATCCAGTGAAAACAAAACATCCAAGACCGATTTGTCTTCATCTGACAACATCAACTATTTGGTGGGTATAGGAAGCCTCTTTCGTTTAGGAACCGGACAGTCTGACCTGGATAACAACTTGGTTGACGTTGGAAGTGGTGACGGACAAAATGACTTCGAGATAAAACTTTTTGCAAACCTATCCGACGCCGATCTTTGGAGTCTCTGGCTAGAAGCATCCTTCGGTACCCAAAGACCAACCGCTGTAACCCGGAGGATTGCCCTGCCGCACCAAGCTTTTCCATCTTCTTCAACTACTCAACTAGTCAATTGGACACCCGGGAGTTACACACAAGTTAGGTTTTCACCCAGATATCAACTTACTAAAGAACTTGCATTCTCGGGTGACACTCAATATTTCAGCAAAAAAAATGATCAATATTCTAAAAACTCCAGTGCTGCTTGCAATCTCTCTGCTTGCATGGATCCTAAACTCCTGGAACATGAGACAAGTCAAAGTCTTTTTGATGTTGGAGGGGGGTTCATATTTTCTGACCGATCTCCTGAGAGGAACCGACCCATAGAAATTCTTTTCCTTTACAGAAAATCAGTATGGGGCAGTGGCGGAAGAACCCCCAAAACCTCTCACTTTCAGCTCGGAGTTAAACTGTTCAGCAGCTCTTAATCATGAAGTTTGCTTGTTAACTCAAAGAGCCAGCGGCCCAATTAAGTTTATGTCGAAGAGTCCCAAAAAAATTCTGACCCGGAAACCGAATTAAGTGAATCTTTGTTTGAGATTGCATAATATGAATCTTTGATCCTAGTGGAACGTCCATCCCAAACTGACCATCCGCAGTAATGACTAAATCTTCTGCGCCTTCAACCGGATCCACTGCCACCTCAGAAGGTCCGGGAATAACCATCGGTCGAATACTCAGTGTATGTGGACAAATTGGTGTAACCAGGAAACAATCAACAGAAGGGTCCACTATAGGCCCCCCAGCCGACAAAGAATAAGCTGTTGATCCAGTCGGTGTCGCAACTATTAAACCATCTCCAGCGAAGCTGCCCATCTCATGCCAACCTTTGTCTTCTTTAATTTTAATGCCGAGTCGAGTCACGCTGGCCAAGCCTCTCTTGTGTATGACAAAATCATTCCATGCAAGTAAGGGCTCTCCGCTTGACCCATCTTCTTCAATCAACTGAGCTTGCAACATCGACCTGATATCTAAGATGTAGTCTCCATCCAATACTTGCCTCAGACACCCTGCTAGATCTTTTTGGGGCCACGCAGTCAGAAACCCTAAATGACCAAGATTAACACCCAATACGGGGACACTCCTCCCACAAGCCAACCTTCCAGCTCGTAGGAGCGTCCCATCTCCACCAAGAGCGATCAACAAGTCAACTTCTTTCTCATCAAGACTCAACACGCCAACATCCTCAGAACCATAACTTGAGAGAGCCGGTTCTAAATCAACTTCTAGGCCGTGTTCGCGACAGAAAACGAAAAGAGATTTCAAACATCCAGGAAGGTCCTTAGACACCGAGTGGCCCAAAACACCTATCCGCATAGTCTTGCTTTGAGTATCCATATATTTTAACCCCTTGAATTCACAAACCGTTAAGATTTTCTCTGAAACATCTTAAGAGCTTCTCTAGCTACTCCTTCACTCTCCAGGCCGAGTTCCTTTAAGAGTACATCCCTTGGACCATGTTCAATAAATCTGTCTGGAAGCCCTAAACATTTAATTTTCCCGGAATAAGTGCTATCTAGTTCTCTTATCTCACGGGCCATAAACGCTCCAAATCCATTAACTACTGTACCTTCTTCGAGGATTATTATCTTCTCGTGTTTCTCAATGACGCCCTGAAGTATTTCTTTGTCATACGGTTTTAAAAAACGGCAATTGATGACCTCTACTCTAATGCCTTCTTCTTCTAAATCATTTGCGGCTTCCAAAGCAACTCCTACCATGGTGCCTACAGCAAGAAATGCCATATCATTCCCACTTCGAAGAATTTCCCAAGTACCATATTCTATATCTGGAACTTCACTAATGTGTGGCACCGCCTGCGGCACTGATTCTCTAGGCCAACGGATAGAGAATGGGCCTTCCTTCCATTTTGTACCCATACGGACCAGTGACAGCATCTCAGCGCCATCTTTGGGAGCTGTGACCGTCATGTGGGGAATCAATATCATATAGGCAACGTCAAAAGAACCGTGGTGAGTCGGTCCATCAGGACCTGCTATGCCAGCACGATCCATGCAGAACACAACGGGTAATCTCTGTAGAGCAACGTCGTGAACAATGCTATCAAAAGCTCTTTGTAAAAAAGTGGAATATATGCAGACCACAGGGGTAATCCCCCCTTGAGTAGCCATCCCAGCTGCAGCGGTTACACCATGGGCTTCAGCGATGCCTACATCAAAAAATCTTTCTGGAAAAGCCTTCTGGAAAATGTCCGTACTCGTCCCATCCGGCATGCCTGCAGTAATTACCACCAACTGGGAATCAATCTCCCCCAGTTCTGTTATTCCTTTCCCGAATACTTTTTGATACCTTGGAAGGCCTGAACTACTGCTTTTCGCTTCACCACTTATTTTATCAAATGGTGATGCAGCATGCCACTTATAAGCATCTTCTTCAGCTAAGGGGTAACCCCTCCCCTTCTGAGTGACCACATGAACTAGGATGGGGCCATCCATTAGGCGAACATTGGTCAAAGTATCCACTAAAGAATTCAAGTCATGTCCATCAACTGGACCTATGTATCTAAACCCTAGTTCTTCAAACAACATCCCCGGCACAAAAAACCCTTTGATACTTTCCTCCGTTCGCCTAGCTACTCTCTTGACAAAGCCATCGGGACCCCCCGTCCATTTAGCCAATAAATCTTTGACTTCATCTCTCACTCGGTTATAAACCGGATGAGTTATGACACCATTAAGATACTTATTCATTGCCCCTACATTTGGAGCGATTGAGTGGTCATTATCATTCAGTATGACCACCAAATCTCTATCCGTGTGTCCTGCATTATTTAAAGCTTCATATGCCAAGCCACACCCCATTGCTCCATCTCCAATTATTGCTGCTACTCGAAAATCGTCACCATTGAAATCCCTAGCAATTGCAGTTCCCAAGGCCGCAGAGATTGAAGTTGCGGCATGCCCTGCCCCGAAATGGTCGTATTCTGATTCATCTCGCTGGAGAAATGGAGAGAGACCACCTTTTTTACGGATTGTTGGCAGTTGGTCATTTCTACCCGTAAGGATTTTATGAATATACCCTTGATGACCAGTATCCCAGATAAGCTTGTCTCTAGGTGTATCAAAAACGTAATGGAGGGCCACCGTCAATTCTGCCACCCCAAGACTAGCTCCAAAATGCCCGCCTGTTTTAGACACAACATCTACATGTCGCTCTCTAGATTCTACGACCAATTGCTCTAGTTCAGATCGTGAAAGAGAACGAATATCTTCAGGGTTTTTAATCTTATCCAGAAGTGTCAACAGTTGTCTCCTAATTCAGTAGTCATTAGTCCTCTGAAGATAAAGCAAAAATCGCCCAACAAGTACATACTTTGGCGAATCATTTTTTTCGATCCAATACATACTCTGTCAGCAAAGTTAACCATTTGTCATCTACATCTATCCGAGACAAACTGTCTAGTGCCTTGTTCTTCATTTCCTCAGCCATCATAGAAGCGCCTTCGACACCATATAATGAAACGTAAGTATTCTTCGAATGGATCCTGTCACTAGGGATTTTTCCTAGATTCTCAGTGGATGAAGTGGCATCGAGTAGATCGTCTTTTATTTGAAAGGCCAACCCCAGCCAATGACCAAATTCCTCAAGGTTATCCAGTAACTCTTGCTCTGCATTTGCAGCCATTCCACCCATTGTCAAGGACGTCTTGAGCAAGGCTCCAGTCTTCATTCGATGAAGATTTTCAAGTTGCTTGGGCGCCAAAATTTCTCCTTCAGATAATAGATCCAAATATTGGCCGCCGACCATGCCACATGCCCCCGCAGCAGTATTTAGTTTTCTAACAATTTTACGCTTCAACGGACCATTCGATAGAAATTTTTTCAATGCTCTCGCCGCCCACAATGATGCCGCCGGTATCAGGAATGCTCCCGCCTGCAATACATCCTCTTCACCATATACTCTATGCGGTGTTGCTCGACCACGCCTCAGATCAGCATCGTCCATACAAGGCAAATCGTCGTGCATAAGAGAATACGAATGAATCAGCTCAACAGAGGCAGCCAAATCATATATGTCCGGCGACAATCTTCCTCCGCTCACTCGATAGGCCATGACACACAAAATCGGTCTCAGGCGCTTTCCCTCACCCATGACCGAATAACAAATAGGTCTTGAAACTCTGGCTGGTAATTCCTTCTTGATCCATTCACTGAAACGAAATAGTGAGTTATGCACCTTGTTCTTCTCTGCAGCCAAGAATCCTTCTAAGTCAGATCCCATTCTCCCAGTCAGCACTAAGATTCGTCTTTCAGTTGATGGACCTCCAGGTTATCACTTAATCCTACCAATTCTTTTACTCGGAACTCCGCATGATTAAGGATCGCTTTAGCCTCTCTTACATGTTTGATGCCTTCCTCAAAGAGTTCCAATGCAAGTTCTAAATCAATCGCATCCCCTTCCAAGTGACGTACTATTTCAGTCAATCTGGCGAGTCTCTCTTCTAGAGTCGAAGCTTTTTCAATGTTAATTTCCGTCATTTTTTATCCAAACCTTTTCAAGATCTACTTTCTCGATAAATGTCAACTATTCAGTTGTCTTCTCCTAAAGATTCACAGAAAATTGTTCCATCTGTTACTCTTAGTGAAAACTGCATTCCAGGTGGGATGCTTCCTGCCGTTCTGAGAATCCTCCCTTGCGAGTCTTTCGGTAGTGCATAGCCTCTGGATAAAGTGGCCAACGGAGAGAGCGCCTGCATCATACTTCCTATATTAGAAAGCTCTTTCCTGGCGGTAGACACTACTGCTCGCATTGTCGATTCAAGCTCATCTCCTGTTCTATCGAGATATTCCTTTTGAGGATTAACAACCACATCCTGGAAGGTCATCAACTCATCTCTCTCACGGATTAGTTTTCTACGATACTCAGATGTCATATTTGCAATCGCCACAAACATAGATTCGGATTTCACGCCCAGCATGCCTTTTAGCATCTCGCCATCTTTAACGGCCATCTCTGCTCCGGCCGAAGGAGTGGGAGCTCTAAAATCAGCCACTAAATCAGCTAGGGTTATATCTATCTCATGGCCTATCGCTGACACTACAGGAACGGGAGATGCGGCAATAGATCGGGCAACTGGCTCTTCATTAAAAGCCCAGAGATCCTCCATGGATCCTCCACCTCGAGCCACTATAACTAAATCTACCATGCCACTTTCAGATAGGACTTGAATAGCCTCTGAAATCTCTTGGGCAGCAGTTTCCCCCTGTACCCTGGTATCTCTGACTATCACTTCAGTCCAAGGGGATCTTCGCTCAATAACTGTAAGTATATCGTATAGTGCGGCACCGCCCAAAGATGTAACCACACCAAGAGTTCTGATCGATGTAGGAAGAGGTCTTTTAAGGTTTTTATCCAACAAACCTTCGCCTTCTAATTTTCTTCGCACTTTTTCAGCTGCAAGCCTCCACAGACCTTCACCACCTTCATCCATGAGGGAACGCACAACTACCTGGTATTCTCCACGAGGCTCATAAAGGCCCAAAGATCCAAAAACCCTAACTACCATTCCAGCGTTTGGATCTATCGGAAGTTTCGAAACATCCGATTTGAACATGACGCAACGAATCTGAGAATCTCGGTCCTTTAGCGTAAAATAACAATGCCCCGAACTAGCTCTAGTCCAATTTGCTATTTCACCCAGGATCCAAAGGTTTTCAAGATCAGTTTCAATAAGTTTTTTCACAGCTCGATTGACCTGTGAAACACTCCACACTTCCGAAGTATCATCCATACTAGTCAACAGCCCTAAGCTCTAAAACCCAAAGAACTACTTGCTAGTTGTGCAGTGTTCTTCAGTAGCATCGCTATAGTCATAGGTCCTACGCCCCCTGGAACAGGAGTAATAGCACTAGCCACTTCAGAAACCTCCTGAAAGGCAACATCTCCCACCAACCTGTATCCTTTAGGAATCGAGTGGTCAATCACTCGATTCACTCCAACATCTATCACTACAGCACCAGGTTTCACCATAGATTGGTCAATCAGATTTGCTCGGCCAACAGCTGAAATCAGTATGTCAGCTCTCTTGGTGATGAGGCTGAGTTCTTCGCTTCTACTATGTGCTATTGTGACCGTCGCATTACCCCCTCTCCCTCGACTTGTCAGCAAGGTTGCCAATGGCCGACCGACTATATTAGACCTTCCAACCACTACTACATGCTTGCCTGCTGGATCAAACCCACTTCGCATCAGCAGCTCGATAACTCCTGCTGGAGTACAGGGCGCGACAACATTGGGCTCCCCCACACTCAGGCGACCAACATTCATAGGGTGAAACCCATCCACATCCTTAGCTGGATCAATGCATGACAGTATCACATTTTCATCGATTTGTTCTGGTAGAGGAAGCTGAACTAAGATTCCGTGGATTTCAGGGTCAGCATTCAATCCTGAAATTACCCCTTCTACTTCTGCAGAAGTAGTTTCTTTTGGTAATGTCAACTGCCTTGAATGTATAGACAAACTCTTAGCGGCTCGTTCTTTCATCGCAACATAAACACTACTCGCAGCATCATCTCCTACCAAAACCACTGCCAGCCCAGGAGTGACACCATGAAGTTTCAATTTATCTACTTCTTCTTGAACTTCTTCACACACTTTTTCTGCTATCTGCTTACCGGATATGATCTCTGCCGTCATTCACTCTTCTCCACCTTATATGACAATCCATTTTCACCATGAGGATGGCGATTTTATTCATCGCTGTTGTATTTCAGAAGGAAACGACATTAACGTGCAATGCCGACCGACCTAGTTTCACGAATAACTACAACCCTTATTTGTCCAGGATATTGCAATTCATCTTCGATTTTTCTGGCGACAATTCCCGACAGCTCTTCCATGTCAGCATCTTTAACCTTATTTGGCTCAACCATAACTCGAATCTCTCGGCCGGCTTGTATTGCGAAACACCTTTCTACTCCCTCTGTCTCCATCGCCAGTTCTTCAAGTTTTTCCAGGCGTTTGACATATCCCTCAAACATTTCTCGACGTGCGCCAGGTCGAGATCCTGAAATAGCGTCCGCAGCCGTAACGAGGAATGTCTCTGGAAAATGATGTGGTTCTTCACCATGGTGAGCTTTTATCGAATTAAGGACAATGTCTGACTCTTTATATTTCTTGCATAGTCTATAGCCAAGTTCCACATGACTGCCCTCTTGATCGTGTGTCAGCCCTTTACCGACATCATGCAACAATCCGGCCCTTTTGGCGATCTGAATATCAAGACCCATTTCTGCGGCCATGCTTCCTGCCAGTTGCGCCACTTCCTTAGAATGTCTGAGCTGGTTCTGACCGTAGGATGTACGGAATTTCAATCTTCCGAGAACTTTAACAACCTGAGCGTGTACGTTGTGGATACCCAAGTCATAAAGCACTTCTTCCGCGGCTTCCACCATGGTCTTCTCAACTTCTTTCTTGCTTTTTTCAACCACTTCCTCAATTCTGGCTGGATGAATCCGTCCATCTTCGACCAAATTTTCCAGCGCAAATCGAGCTATCTCCCTCCTGACTGGGTCATAACCTGAAAGAACAACCGCTTCAGGCGTATCGTCGATCAAGAGATCGATTCCAGTAGCTTGCTCAAAAGATCGAATATTTCTACCCTCTCTTCCTATAATCCGACCTTTCATTTCGTCTGAAGGTAATTGTACCACGGAAACTGTCATCTCGGCTGTTACATCAGCAGCCATTCTCTGAATCGCCAAAGCTAATATCTTTTTAGCTTCGCGCTCTGCTGATCTTTCAGCATTTTCTTTCATTCCCCTCAGGAGATTGCTAGCATCTGCCTTTGCTTCATTTTTGAGGTCTTCCAAAAGTTGACCTTTAGCTTCGGCAACGGACAGTCCCCCAATAGATTCCAATTTATGCCTAATCTCTTCTGTCTTTGATTCGACGTCATTTGTGGCCACAAAAAGCTCTTGTTTGAGATTGGCCAGTTCTTTCTCACGGAGAATCTGATGGGATTCCTTCTCATTCAGTGCGTCAAAGCGACTGTCAAGTCCACTCGACCTTTGAGCCATACGTTGTTCTGTCTCTTCAATGTTTTTTCGGTTTTGAAGCTCTTCGTCTTTCCACGCTTCTCGGAGTTCTAGTATCTCTTCTTTTCCATTTAACACAGCTGCGGCACGAAGGTTCTCAGCTTCTTTTTCAGCTCGAGACAAAATCCTTGAAGCCTCATCTCCAGCGGCTTCTTCAGCTCTTGTTCGCCGATAACGTTCTTTCAAACCATGAAAAGCATAACCTGAGAATCCTGCTATTATCGCTACAGTCGCCACCAGTACAAAGTTGAGTAGCGGATCCATTTATTTACTCCAAAACCGGACACAACAAAACATGCACCCGAATAGTGAACTTGACTTCCCAATAAAATAAATAGAATCAGATTTGAGTGAGGCGCAAGGCGTCGTAAATCATTCTTCCAAAATGGCTTGCTCTAACTGGTCAACCATTGAGTCAATCGCGACTGTGACTTCCGTTGACAAGCATTCCTCGTCCTCTTGCATTTGAAATAAACTGTCAGTTATGGATAATGCTGCCAGTATAGTCAGTTTTTGTATGTCTAGTGCACCCAGATCTTTTCCGATGCCAGATATTCTATTGTCGACATACTCTGCACAACGGCGTGTATAAGCTGGATCTGCATCAGATCGGATCGAATAATCTTTGCCACCTATTCTTACGGTAACTGCTCTTGTCTTTGGATCGGTCAATTCTTTCCCTCAATAAAATCTATCTGGGCGATCAGGCGGTCCAGTACCATTTTCCCCTGATTCATCCGATCAGCCAAGGCTCTATTGTCGATCTCTAGTTCACGGATTTGTCGCAACGTCTCCACAGGCTTGTCGTTCTGCTTTGTCAAGCTGTCTACCACTTCTTCTATTTCTTTGAGGCGCTGTCCTGAGTACTCCAATTGATTCCTCAGTTCTTTGATTTTTTCGACGGCTGAAGATACGGAATACTTCAAACGTTTGACCGCAAGTTTACTTTCCTTCCTAAAGCCGTTGTTCGACACTCAGATTCCTCGCCAGATTTCTAACTATCTTTTCGACACTGAGATCCACTTCCGCATCCGTCAAGGTGCGCTCAAATGATTGAAAACGCATCCGGATACCCAATGAGCTTTTCTTGTCAGCGATCTCTTCACCTTCATACACGTCAAAAACTGAAACTTTCTTCAGGAGGGGCCCTCCCATATTCTTAATCTCACTGATGACATCCCCTGCCAACATCCCAACGTCCAGCAACAAAGCTAGATCCCTATCTACACCTGGATATTGAGGAAGGGGATCGAAAAACACATCTTTCTTTTCAGCCATTCCTGAAGGCAGCTTGAACTCCAAACCCCAAACTTCACCAGCCCACTTTGGGGACTCAAAACGTTCAGCCAAAACCTGGCCAAAAGTACCGATTTCTTTTCCTTCACAAACGATCGTAGCAGCCCTTCCTTGAACCCAACAGTCATTGTCATTCACATTGGTTTTGAAAGTCACCGTTTCCCACCCCGACACTTTAACAGCATCAACTACGATCCCTTTGATAACCCAAAAATCCACAGGATCCACTTTATCATCCGACCAATGGGGTGGTGCTCTATTGCCTGTCACCACTGCTGCGACATTGACTCCTTCCCTATTTTGCCCATCCTGTAGCTTGTTGAATACAGTCCCTACTTCAAACAAGCGTATGTCTCTTGTCGATCTTGCAAAATTGTATTCCAAATTCCGCAAGAGACCAAACATCAAGGAATTTCTAAGGCGGTTTTCTTCAGAGGAAATCGGATTTATAATCTCCACATCTCCCTCCATAGGACTGGCAAATACCGGATTGATCGCTTCAAGAATTCCTGCATCAGTAAACGTTTTACGAATGTCTTCCTCTAACTGGAAGAAAGGATCGTCTGGAACACTGCTCGTAGAATAGGGACTGAGGTTATCGGGGAAACGATCATAGCCATAAACTCGTGCTATTTCTTCGATCAGGTCTATCTCTCTGACTACATCGTAGCTACGGTAGCTGGGAATTTCCACGGAAATAACATCTTCCTCTAATTGGTCGATTTTAAAGCCAATCGAAGAGAAAATTCTCTGCAATTCATCTGCCTCGAATGAGAGACCAAGAACCGCTTTCACCCTACTTGGGCGCAGTAAAATCGAACTGGTCATATAAGGCTTAGGCGTTATTTCCAATATGGGCCTAGTTATTTCTCCTCCAGCAACTGCCAAGATGACTTCAAGTGCTCGTTTGATTGCTGTCAAATGCCCTTCTGGATCTACGCCTCTTTCAAATCGGTAACTAGCATCTGTTGAAATTCCGAGTTTCTTACAAGTATGTCGGACTGTCTTGGAGTCGAACAAAGCACATTCTAAGAAAATATTTACTGTCTCCTCAGTTACAGAGGAATGTATGCCCCCGATCACACCAGCAATATTCTGAGGGGATACCAGATCGCACACGACTAACATGTCACTACTGAGGTTGTGTTCTATACCATCCAAGGTTTTTATTGCTTCTTTTTCGCTCGCATTCCGGACTATAATTTGGCCGCCGTCCAATTTGTCTAGATCGTAAGCATGCACCGGATTGCCCAATTCCAGCATCACATAATTAGTGGCGTCCACAACATTATTGATTGATTGTTGCCCAACAGCAGTGAGTCTCTTCACTAACCAATCGGGCGAAGGACGAACTGATACATTGTTGATCACGACTCCTGAAAAGCGGTGGCATAAATCTGGCGCATCAATCCTTATGCTCAATCCATTATCGCTAATTTCCAGTTGCTCTTTTTTGGTTTCAATCGCTAGATCTATCGATCCATGAATTTCGGGAAGATGTAATTTTTCAAGGCCTGTGCAATGGATTTCTCTAGCCAAACCCACATGTGACAACCAATCACCCCTATTAGGAGTAACTTCAACTTCTAAAATGATTTCATCCAGAGACAGGGCATCTATCAGTTGTTGCCCCGGAGAAACAGAATAAGGAAGCAACATTATTCCGCTCTGATCTATGCCCAGACCCAATTCCGTTTCGGAACACAGCATGCCATTGGAAAACTCGCCTCGTATCTTGGCCCTCCTCAATTTTATACCATTTGGAAGCTCTGTGCCGACACCTGCAAATGGGTAATGTCCTCCCTCCTTGATGACCGGAGCACCACAGATTACTTGTAGAACTTCTCCTCCATTGTAAACTTCACAAATAGAAAGCCTGTCCGCATTAGGATGTTTTTTAACAGATTCCACTCGTCCAACCACAACATTTTGTAGGCCCGCCTCGGCACCTCCTTTGATTGTCGCCGGCGCACCACGGGAAGTGAGATGTTCTGCTAGTTTTTCGGGATCCATTTGCATGTCTGGTACGATTTCTTTCAACCAGGAATAAGAGATATTCATCGGACTGACTTATGTGAGAATTGTGACAAGAATCTCACATCATTCTGAAAAAACATTCTAAGATCTGTTACTCCATACTTTAGTAGGGCCATCCGACCTGGGCCCATCCCAAATGCAAACCCTGTATAACGCTCTGGATCATACCCTACGTTTTCAAGAACATTGGGATCCACCATTCCAGCTCCCATTACTTCAATCCAGTCAGTCTCGATTTCTTGGCCCTCTCGCATGACAATTCTTTTTACGTCCACCTCGGCACTTGGTTCGGTAAAAGGAAAAAATGACGGCCGAAATCGCACTTTGGTACCTGATCCCCAAAACCTTTTAGAAAATTCCTCCAGAGTTGCTTTCAAATCGACAAATGTAATTCCTTCATCAACCACCAAACCTTCTATTTGATGGAAAGATGGCGTATGGGTAGCATCATATGTGTCCCGCCTATATACCATCCCCGGTGCAAGCACACGAATTGGTGGTGAATTTGCTTCGAGTGTCCTGATTTGAACTGGAGAAGTATGGCTTCTTAGGAGTTCAGAATTCTTTAAGTAAAGAGTATCCTGTTCATCGGCTGCTGGATGGTCAAGTGGAGTATTTAAAGCTTCAAAATTATACCACTCAGATTCTATTTCGGGACCTCTAGCTCTAGTGAAACCCATGGTTTGGAAAATTTTCCAAACTTCATTGATCACCAGGTTAATCGGATGTTCAGAGCCTTGCCATCGGCCTCTTTCCGGAAGAGTGACATCAAAACTTCCTGGCCGGTCCTCTTCCATATACGCTAAGTTGGTTTGCGCAGTTTCTAAAGCTGCTATCAGGGCATTTTTCACCCTATTCGCTTCAGCCCCAACTATCTTCCTTTCTGATGGTTCAACAGATGCTAGTTGTTTTAAAATCTGTGAAAGCTTGCCTTCCTTACGGCCAAGCAATGAGATTCTCAACGCCTCTAAGTCTTTGGTTTTGATAGTTGTAGAAATCCGAATTAAAGCTGACTGTTCAATATCAGCAAGGCTATCTAAAAGAGCAATTTTAGGACTCATTCAGACCTATCCGTCAATAAAGTGAAATTCCCATTTATATCGTTCAACTTGAATATTTATTTGGGTTGAACCTTTTTTAAGAGCCAGGATTCAACCTTGACAGTATGGATTGACAAGCTTCGATAGACAGGAGTATGTGATTCAGGAATCCTTCAGTTGTTCCCTGGCACGATCAGCCAAAACGCTAAATGCCTCTGGATTACGAACAGCCAAATCAGCCAAAGCCTTCCGATTTAAAGCTATACCAGATTTCTTTAAACCATTCATGAATACTGAATAGGATAGTTGATTCTGTCTAGCAGCTGCGTTTATACGTGCAATCCACAATCTCCTAAAAGTTCTCTTCTTATTTTTACGATCTCGGTAGGCATATTCCCAACCTTTTTCAACGGCATCTTTCGCCGTCCGGAAAAGGTTTTTTCTGCCCCCAAAATACCCTTTAGCCTCTCTAAAAATTTTCTTCTTCCGCTTGTTCCTAGCGGGAGCTGATGTAGTTCTCGGCATCTTTACCTCCTTATTTCGCTAGGATCCTGGTAGAAGTCTCTTCATTCGCTTCAAGTCTGCTGCACTCACTAAGGTTGACGACCGCAAACGTCTCTTCCGTTTTTCCGATTTTTTCGTCAGCATGTGACTTTTGTTCGCACGCATCCTCTTGAGCTTACCGCTACCGGTTCGATGCAGTCTTTTAGCTGCAGCTCGGTTAGTTTTCATTTTAGGCATATCTGATTCAACTCCTAGAAAACAAAATTCTCTAAAACATTCACTTAAGTGGTGCCAACACTGTCGACATCATCCTACCCTCTAAGCGCGGATACGACTCCGCTTTTCCAATATCCTTAAGATCTTCCGTCACTCTCTCCAAAACCTCTCGCCCCAATTCTGGGTACGCACTCTGTCTACCTCTGAACATCATAGTCAATTTCACTTTATTTCCCTCTTCAAGGAATCGCCGCGCATGGCGAGTCTTAAAGTCATAATCATGGTCTGCAATACCTGGCCGGAATTTTACTTCTTTAACTTGAACATTGTGCTGCTTCTTTTTGTTTTCCCGAGCCGCCCTCTGGAGTTCATACCTATATTTACCGTAATCCATCAACTTACAGACCGGAGGCTGACTGTCTGGTGCAATCTCTACTAAATCCAAACTTCTTTCTTTAGCAAGTTGTTGCGCTTGTTCCACCGGAACTATACCGACCTGGCCTCCCTTTTCGTCGATTAAACGGATTGGACTAGTTCTTATCTCTTCGTTAACCAGAGCTTTCTTCGCGCTGATCTTGATCTCCTTGTCTATGGATTCGAGTTAATATAAAGACGTTAATTATACACAAAAGGCCCGAGTTCATCGGGCCAAAAAATTTCTCATATAACAAGGAAATATTCCTTGGTTATTAAGATTTTTCGACCCGGTGATCTCTTAATTTATCATAAGGACCAAGAGGTGGAGTCATTACTTCACTAGACTCACTTAATCATATTTAAAAAGCAGTGTTCCTGAAGATCATCTAGACAGCAGTACTCGTCAAGACAAGACCCTGTATTCAATTTCCTGCTGCAGCCTCTCGATCAAATCTTTCTGTTCCATGACTTCCTGTTTCTTTCCTGATCCTCTCTTCCTAAGAGCTGCCGTACCATTTTTTTCTTCCTCTTTTCCAATCACAGCCATATAAGGAATTTTCAACATTTCGGCATCTCGGATACGAGAACCAAGGGTATCTCTCTCTATCACGGACGCTCTCACTCCAGCCTTTCTTAATTTCCCTTCTAACACCTGTGCAGGCTCTTTCAAGTTTTCCGATACGGGTAAAATACGGATCTGTTCAGGAGCTAACCACAATGGGAACGCACCTGCATAATGCTCAATCAAGCCTCCGACGAATCTTTCCATCGAACCGACTAAAACTCTATGTAACATTACAGGCTGGTGTTTCTCGTTGTCTTCTCCTACGTATTCAAGCTCGAACCTCTCAGGTAGATTGAAATCAAGCTGAACAGTCGGGCCTTGCCATCTTCGGCCGATTGCATCGATAAGCTTAAAATCCAATTTAGGGCCATAAAATGCTCCTCCACCATGATCATACTCAAAAGGGACTCCTTTCTCTCTCAGTGTCCCCGTAAGCACCTCAAGTGCGGAATCCCAGTCAGCATCTGATCCCAAAGCTTTATCGTCTGGTTTTGTCGCCACTTCGATAGTATATGGATAACCGAATGCTCCCAGCATTTCATCTACTAAGTCCAAAAGTCCAACTATTTCTTGTTCCACCTGCTTGGGCTCGCAAAATATATGAGCATCGTCTTGGGTAAAACCACGAACCCGCAACATTCCATGTAAAACACCACTTCGCTCATAACGATAGCAGGTGCCGAATTCGGCCATTCTGATGGGCAAGTCTCTGTATGAGCGTTGCTTGGACTGATATATGGCTATATGCCCTGGGCAATTCATAGGCTTGGGCCGGTAGTAGCTTCCCTCTACCTCTATAGGTCCAAACATACCTTCTTTAAAATTTTCCAAATGTCCAGAAAGTTCAAAGATTTTCTCATTCATGACATGCGGGGTAAACACCTGGCTATAACCATGTTTAGTCAACAATGTCTGTTCAAATTTTTCTATTTCAGTCCTTACAATCGCCCCCCTAGGATGCCAGAGTATCAAACCGGGTCCAACACGACTGTCGGTAGAAAACAAATCTAATTCTTTGCCAAGAACTCGGTGGTCCCTCTTCTTAGCTTCTTTTAAATTGTTTAGATGATTTTTTAGTTGACTCTTGGAAAAAAAAGCGGTTCCATAGATCCGCTGCAACATTTGGCGATTCTCGTCTCCCCTCCAATATGCACCAGCTGCAGACAGCAATTTAAAATGTTTTAACATGCCAGTCGAATTGATATGGGGACCTTTACAGAGATCAAGAAAAGGACCGTTGTTGTATACGGTAATCACTTCATCATCACTGAATTCTTCTAATCTTTCCAGCTTCAAACTGTCGCCCGAAAACAACTCCCTAGCTTCCTCTTTTGTCACAACTTGACGGACAAATTCATAGTCCTTTCGTATGACTTCATCCATCTCTGTTTCAAACAATTCCAAATCGCCAGGAGTGAATGGATCAGAGACATCAAAGTCATAGTAAAATCCACCTTCAATCGCTGGACCAAAACCAATTGCAGCATCTGGCCTGATCTTTCTGACTGCAGTAGCCAATATGTGTGCAGCTGAATGGCGTAGGACATCCAATGATTCCAAATCTCTATCCGTGAGTATGCTTATAGAGGAACCGTCGGGAACTACCGAAGACAAACCAAAAGTTTGCCCATCTATTTTTCCGGCTACTGCTGCTTTTGCCAATCCAGGGCCGATAGCGACTGCCACATCCTGAACGGTAGATTCATCAGGCATCTGCAATACTGAACCATCGGGCAAATTAATTCTAACTTCTGGCATCTTGTGAACTCCTCTTGGTCTGCTGCCGAACAAGTCAGTCCAATTTATGCTCGGTCGGACATCAATTCGTTCTTGGAGACGGATAAATCAAAATTTCCCAGGGAAATAAATTCCACAATTCAGGATTGAGATCGAAACTATCTCCAACCAAATATGACAAAGGGCCCATGTTTCCGACACCCTCCCAAGGGAAAGGAGCCAAAGAGACATGAGCCCTCTACTCTAAGCCACAAACAAGCAATTTAGAGCTTTTTTAGTACATTCCTTCCATTCCACCGCCGCCAGGCATTGGTGGCATGGCCGGCCCTTCTGGTTGCGGCTTATCAACAACCACAGCTTCCGTAGTCAGGAGCAATCCGGCAATCGAAGCAGCATTCTGTAAAGCAGAACGAACCACTTTTGTAGGATCTATAACCCCGGCTTTCACTAAATCTTGATATTCCTCTGCCTGAGCATTATACCCGAAGGGGCCTTCACCCTCTCTGACTTTCGCTACTACGATGGAACCTTCTTCCCCAGCATTAATAGCGATCTGACGCATCGGAGCTTCAAGTGCTCTTCTTAAAATGTCCACTCCAACTTGTTCATCGTGCGCATCTAGTGTGAAACCTTCCAAACCAGACTGCGCTCTGATCAGAGCAACGCCACCACCTGGAACTATTCCTTCCTCGACAGCTGCACGAGTAGCATGCAAGGCATCCTCAACTAGGGCCTTCTTTTCTTTCATTTCAGTTTCCGTGGCCGCTCCAACATTGATTACTGCGACACCACCCGAAAGTTTTGCCAAACGCTCTTGGAGTTTTTCGGAATCATAGTCAGAAGTAGATTTGTCGATAGCCGACTTAATTACTTCGATTCTGCCTTGAATTTTCTCCTTTTGTCCAGCCCCATCAACAATAGTCGTATTGTCTTTATCAATCACGACTCTCTTCGCTGAACCAAGGTCGCTTGTCACTGTATTTTCCAGCTTAAATCCAACGTCTTCAGAAATTACCTGACCACCAGTAAGCACTGCAATGTCCTCAAGCATCTCTTTGCGTCTGTCACCAAATCCAGGTGCTTTTACAGCACAAACCTTCAGTGTGCCCCTAATCTTGTTGACAACCAAGGTCGCTAAGGCTTCTCCTTCTACATCTTCTGATATGATCAAAAGGGGTTTCCCCATTTGGGCTACTTTCTCGAGGATGGGAAGAAGGTCTTTCATGGATGAAACTTTCTTGTCGTGGATCAGAATCATAGGATCCTCAACTATTGCTTCCATCCGTTCTGGGTCCGTAACAAAATATGGAGACAAATAACCGCGATCAAACTGCATGCCTTCCACAGTCTCTAAGGTGGTCTCAAGACCCTTGGCTTCTTCAACCGTAATTACACCATCTTTTCCTACTTTCTCCATGGCGTTCGCAATCAGGTCACCAATTTCTGGGTTATTATTGGCCGAAATAGCTCCGACTTGAGCGATTTCATTTCTTCCTTTAGTCTCGATAGAAAGGTCATCTAAAATTTCCACAACCTTATTAACAGCTTGATCAATTCCACGCCGTATTCCCATAGGGTTTGTACCAGCAGTGACGTTCTTCAGACCTTCACCAAAAATGGCTTGGGCCAGTATCGTTGCTGTAGTAGTTCCATCACCAGCAACATCAGATGTTTTTGTCGCAACTTCTTTGACCATCTGAGCACCCATATTTTCCACTGGATCTTCTAGCTCCACTTCTTTAGCCACAGACACTCCATCTTTTGTGACAAGAGGTGATCCAAATTTCCGGTCCAACACAACGTTACGCCCTCTAGGGCCCAGTGTCACCTTTACAGCTTGAGCCAATTGATCGACTCCCGCTTTGAGGCGAGTACGAGCATCAACGTCGTAACAAAGCTCTTTCGCAGCCATTTCTTAATTACTCCTGAGTATAATTCTTAGAATGAAATCTGTCTTAAACTGGCTTCCATTGAAGAAGCTCATTTGTTTAGCCAAGAACAGCTAAAATATCTGATTCCCGAAGAATAAGGTAATCTCCTCCATCCACATTCACCTCGGTACCACTATATTTACCATACAAAACTATCTGTCCCACTGAGACATCAGGCTCAATCCGGACACCCTCGTCTGAAAGTTTTCCTTCTCCTACGGCCACTACCTGCCCCGACTGGGGTTTCTCTTTTGCAGTATCAGGTATGTAAAGTCCTCCCCGCATTTGTTCTTCTTCTTCAACTGGGAGTACAACTACACGATCTGAAAGTGGCTTAATACTCGGTGCATCCTTCGTCGACATCCGAAATGCCTCCTACCTATCTGGTTAAGTTTTTGCTTCATAACAGCGTGAAACCCCTTCCGTCCCGAAAAAAGAAGCGCGACAGGAGGGAATCAAAAGTA
>TARA_B110000196_G_scaffold129035_1_pt1 | contig 18616 bp, 15 predicted proteins | sample TARA_B110000196 | Tara Oceans TARA_B110000196 (sample SAMEA4397072) | marine metagenome | biome: Polar Biome; feature: [MES] marine water layer (ENVO:01000295) within the mesopelagic zone...; material: water (ENVO:00002006), including particulate matter (ENVO:01000060) such... | reverse complement strand
GGTGATAATCTGATTTTACGTGGTAGTGTTAAAGATAATCTCCCAAGCGGTAATTTAGCTAATCATTCTCTTGAGATTTTCATTGATGGGGTGTTAATTGGAATTACTACAAGTAATGGAAATGGTGATTGGACATTGAACTGGGTCGTGTCAGAGTTCCTGAATGTAGGGACACATTTAGTGACCGTTAAAGCACCTCAACAGGGTTACTATCGTGAAGGTAATGCTGAAGTTAATTTGACTATAGCATATCATTCTGGAGTGTCTTTACAAGTAGATTCTAATATTGTCACTAGAGGTGGTGAATGGAATTTCTCTGGTAGGCTTTATGATGCAGATTCCGATGGTCTTCCAGGCCTAGATGGTCGTGAAATAATTCTCTATTTAGATGGTCAGGAGATAGATCGAACTATGACTCTAGAGACTGGTTTTTATGCGTTTAATCATGAATTGGGTTATTCAATTGCAAGAGGTGGCCATGATATAATGGTGGTATTCATCGGAGAAACATATTATCTTCCAATAAGCTATAATATGACTGTTTATGCAAGATCTGATATTGATATAGAAGTATTGTGGATATCTGAAACAATAATTCGAAGCGATATTGAACATCCTATCAAAATAGAGGGTAGGATTTTAGAAATTGGAGGAGGGGGTAGTGTCATTGAAGATTTAGTTATCACTTTACATTGGCTACCAGGCGGTGCAGAAAATGCTAATTTGCAATGGGATGAATCAACAGGGCATTTCCGAATACAATCTAATGCACATTATCCTATGCCTCCTGGACCTATTGACTTAGTAATAAAAGTCGAATCTGATACTGCTAGGTATCTCAATGGTGGTAATGAAGAACTATCTGTATCTATCATGGTCCCAGTTAATTTCGAATTCACACCTGATACAATCAAATTAGGTAAGGATGACCGAATAATTAGAGGTACAGTAAATGTCACTGCTACCGATTCTCTTGAACCGGTTTCTAATATTTCAATGACTGCTTCATTAGTTAATGCTACAGATGGAACTACACATTTCAGAGTAATTGAGATGACTGATCAAGATGGTTTATTTACATATGAATTCAAATCTATAGAAGGCTTACCTACATTGTGGGATCGAGGATTCTGGGGTGAATTAGAAATAGTATTTAGTACTGATTCTTTGTTTATTGACCCTTCTAATCGGACTTGGCTTGCGACGCAGCATGGAGGTATAGATATTGAATATGAAACTCCTGCGGAATCATCTATATTCCAATCTGCATTATTTGTTGTATTCTTTTTGATACTAATTGCAGGTTTAGTCAGTAGTGGTCTCTATTATCAGCGCCGTCGCAATGCAACTATTGATGATTTAGCTGGGATATTTAGTTACACTGCGGAGCTTCTTGCAGCAGGAGATGAATTCAGGGAAGCTATATACAATTGTTATGAAAGCCTTTGTCAAATTCTGATGCGCAGAGGATTCTTAAGAAGGGACTTTGAAACAGTTAGGGAATTTGAAATTGCAATTCGATCAGCATTACCAATTAGTGAACAGTCATTAATTGCTTTAGATCGAATATTTGAAGAAGCACGTTATTCTAGTCACGTATTAGGTGAAGGTCACCGTCAAAATGCTCAAATCGCGCTTAATGCAGTTCTTCAAGAAATAGATCAATTGCAAGAAATTCCAGTTAGGGATGATTATATTGCATCAGAGTAATAATTATGCGAATAATAATTCTATAATTCCATTATTCCAAGTCACCTTATGAACCTCTTTACCTGGTGGTAATTTGAATGTTCTGAGCAAACCTCCAAAAATTTGAGTAGAAAGAATCTGTATGATTTGAGTTTCATTTTCTGATTTTGTTTGAACTATCAAGTCATCTGGACTTCTTGATGGGATTGGAAAAGCTATTCCTAGATCTGTCTTTGTACCTCCGAACTCTCCAAGAATATCATCAATTACTTTTATTTCCCTAATTTTCATTTTTGTTTCTTCTAAATCAATACTTATGTCGGAGATAATTTTTTGATGATTGTTTTGAACTTCTGATAGGTGTGATGTATTCATTAAGAATTTTTCATGTAAATATTGAGCATTAGAATTCAAATTCTCTCCCGATGTTTCGAGTGATAATTCTAGTTTTCTATTTTGGCCTAAAAGCTCAATCTCATGGCGTTGCCAAATTTTATCCATAGACCTTCGAAAGTATTCACTCCAATGAACCCGTCGTTCATTATCTCTCAATCGCTGGTTCAGGATGCCTTTTGAAGAAATTCCTAGTTAATCTACCTGTTCTATTATCATCTGGAGATTGGATAAGGTCTATGCTTTTAGGTAAACAACTCCGAAATTGCCTCATCATTATTCTTTTTTCTAACAATATTACTATCGCCCGGTCTTCGGATTTTCGAATAGGTCTACCTAATGCCTGCATTATACTATTTATTGCTGGTTGAGTACTCGTATATCTCCATGCCTTATTATTACCAAAACGTTGTGCATAATATTCCTTCAAGGCTTCCTGCCTTGCACTTGGAGGTGCTAACGGAAGTCCTAGACAAATTACAGCGTCAAGGATATTATGAGGATAATCTACTCCTTCTGCTAATTTGCCGCTTAATACCCCTGCGAGTAAAACCTGTCTCTTGTTCCTTCTCGCCTTTTGTAAGTCATCTACGATGCTATTTACGCTACGTTTCGACATTCTATTTGTTTCCTCTTTAAGAGTTATATAACCAGGCAACCAACTGGCATCTTCTAGGATATCTTGTAACAACGCATAACTTGGTGCGAAAAATGCCACATGTCCAGGTGTATTTTTAACTACTGATAATATATGATTTCTTATTTTTTCAGTATTATGGTGATTCCTTTCAGTATACTTTGTAGTTACATCTTTAGCAACTAGAATTGGCCTTTTATCACTTAAGAATGGAGATTCATATTCTTTCATAATCATTCTTCTACTTACAGGGATTTGTAATAAATCAGAATACATCTCAGGTGGGAATAGAGTCCCGGACATTAGTATCGCTCCACTTGTGTTAGTTAGTATAGGTCCACTAACTACACCTGGGTCCAATAGGAAACTTCTGACTCTTCCTTCCTCTCCTAATAAATCAAAAACTAAAACTAATGCTGGGTTATGCAAATATTCAAGGGATATTTCAAGCATATCTGCTAATCTAGTACTTGCAGTTTCTTTCTCATCACCATCTTCATCTTGCTCAACCTTAACTCTGTATAGTTGTTTAATCATTTTTTTCAACATTGTATAATTTCCATCAATTTTAGCATCTAAATCTTCATTTAATATTGAGTCTATTTCACCTATGAATTCAATAGTCGGGACCTTTAGATCTTTTTTACCTGATTTTACTAAATCACTCTGCTTTTTCTTATACCAGATATTCATCTGCTTGAATATTTTTTTCATTTGTCGTAATGCTTCACTTATTCCTTTTATATCGAAATTATCTTGGGAATTGGATAAATCTAGTTTCTGAATGTCTCTTTCTTTCGTACCCAAAAACTCGTCTATTTCATCCCTTGCATCACGAAATACTCTGAGTATTGCTCTTCTTTCTAGGCCATTTCTTATTCTATCTGGGAGGTTATGTGCTTCATCTATAATTAGTATAGTATTTTCTAGATCTATTCCCATTGCGGATAATGAATTTTCTCTGACATTTTCCACAAATACATGATTGTAGTCACAAACAAGTATGTCACAATCTTTGACTGCTGATCTTGCAGTAGCCCATGCACATATTTTTTTCTTTCTGCTTTTTATGATGATATCGTCAACATGATTGGGGTTTTCTAGAATATATTCTCTCAAATCATCTCTTCTCGATTGCCTAGATGTTTCTATTATTCCTTCTTCGCAGGAACATTTCCCTGTCATTTTATCTACATCTTCGCACATAGATTCTCTACCAATAATATCGACTACTTTTACCTTTGATATCTCTTTATCAAGATTTGAATTAATACTTTTAACCGTTTCAATAACTATCTTATGTTGAGACTGCCTACCTGTTAAGAATAATATTTGATTTTGTTTGCTTTTATTCCTTGCAACTTCTATTGTTGAGGCTAGTGAAGCTGCTGTTTTACCTATACCAGTCGGCGCAGCAGCTAAGAGAAATCCTTGTTCATTTAATACATTAATTCCATCTATTAACATTTCTTTTTGTGCATTTCTTAGTTTTTTATGAGCGACGAACTTTCCAATCTCAGTGGTGTCTGCACTCCTCATGGAAGTGTACCCGGAATAGAACGACCAAGAAGATTGGCCTTTGGGGGGGTGCTCCGTATTGTTCATACGGAGCGGTGTGTATTTTTGAATCAGAGTAATTTTTCTCTATCAGTTATTCGGGATTTATTGCGATTTAATTGAGGAGCATCACGTGCATCATAGCCCATTGCATTGCTTAACTTAGCTCTATTTCTAATTCCTGAAAAACCAATTATAATCTTTGATTTCCTAGATTGCACGTGGGTGAGGGGGCGGTTTTCCTGCCCCCCCACGTTTGTGTGCATCCCATCCTCACTCATTCTCTCACCTCTGAGCGTTCGAATCATCATCAAATCGCGCACTTAACTCATCCATGCGCTTTTGTAAAAGTCGGGTCACTGTCGCACCCTCAATCGACTCTCGTCGAATATAATCACGGGCAGCAAATTTCAGTACTGTATCTGGGTTTTCTGCATGTATTTTACAAAAATCTCTCATTAAAATCGTCAATTCAGGACCTAGATTGACTTGAATTTTATCGCCATTTCCTATGAGGGGTTGTTCTATTAAACGTCGCACTGCGTCTCTTATTACATCTGAACGATTCCTCATTCCATCGAAACCAACTCTTTGATCTATTGCCATCAAATAGTCTTCAGGGATTCTCAAAGAAACCATTGGACTGTGACCGGACATCGTTGTACCTCAGGCTAAGCAGATAGCGCACGGCACATAAAGGTAATGCATATGAAATACATTTGAAATACGAATCAACCTATTTGTTGTTTCTCATAACTTTTTTTCTACAATGACATAATCGAGCGTTTCAAGTCTAAGATACGCGTCCGAGTATCAGAGGTGTAATTATGAAAGTCATAAATGATGCGATTCATGGACAATTTCGTATTGACGGTGTAAGAGAAGAATTGCTCAAAACCCCAGAAATGAATAAACTTAGCCATATCAAGCAATTAGGGTTAGCTCATCTTGTATTCCCTGGTGCCCACCATACAAGGTTCGAACACTCACTAGGGGTTTCCCATCTTGGGGGGCTTATGTCAGATTCTATATCATTAGATTCTCATGAAAAATCTACAGTTCAGGTTGCGGGAATGCTTCATGATGTTGGACATGGCCCATATTCTCATACTCTTGAACATATACTCCATGAAAGAGGGGGACTCGATCATATGTCTATTACAGAAGGAATAATATTGGGAGAATACGATGTGCTAAGAGATGGAGAAGAACTGTCAGTTCCTAATCGTCGAAGTATACCTGAGATTCTCGAATCATTCGATATTGTTCCAAAAGAAGTTGCCTCATTAATTCGTGGCCCTGGTGCAGGAGGTAGTGAAAGAAATCTTTTACAATGGACCGAAGGGAAACAAGATTTTGTTTCTCAAGATAATACACTTTCTCACCTAGTTCACGGTCCCGTTGATTGTGACCAAATGGATTACTTGCTCAGAGATTCACATTTCACTGGTGTTAAACATGGTGTGATTGATCATCACAGACTAATCGAGTGTTTAGAAAGAAAAAGTGGAGATGTAGCAGTAGATGAAGGTGGTCTGCCTGCATTAGAAGGGATGTTAATGGCTAGAGGGTTGATGTATAGTGCGGTTTACTTCCATCGAGTAACCCGCGTAACAGAAGTTATGCTTTCTAGAGCGGTTGAGCGTAGTGTAGATACATTACCTGAATCATTAGATTTACAGAGAAGAGTTGATGCAGAGGTTTGGGAAGCATTACATAATGCTGGAGATTATGCTAGAGATATGATTCGTAGGCTTAAGTATCGGCAATTATTGAAAGTTGCAACAAGTCGTCGAAGACAAGATTTATCGGATGAAATAGTAGAAAAATTAGCACTATTAGCATCTAATTCCGAAAAGAGAATAGAATTCGAGAACGAACTTGCTAATCGTGCAGGGGTTAAGGAAGGTTATGTTGCAATAGATGTCCCATCTGTTAAATTATTATTATCAGAACCTAGGATGTCACAAGTGGATATACGTATTGTAGGTGATGATGGAAAAACACGTTGGCTCAGAGAACATACTCCAATCGCTGAAGCATTAAGGAAAAGACAGGTTTCTCAGGCTGCTGTTTACGTGATGACCCTCCCTGGTTTCGAACAGGTTGTATCTCGCATTGCTGAAGAGCATTTATTCTCATAAATGCATTAAACACAACTCCACAATACATACCTTTCAAAAGGGATAAGTAAGACGCCGGTGCACCGATATAGCGTTCTAGATTCGGAAACCTTGGTGACTCCAATGGATAATACAATGAAAAAAGTATATGATAGTGTAATTGCAAGAGATCCGAACCAACCTGAATTCCATCAAGCAGTGGAAGAGGTACTGGAAAGTATAGCTCCAGTAATTGAGCAACATCCTGAGTATTTACCAGTTGTCGAATCAATGGTAGAAGCAGAGAGAATTATTCAATTCCGTGTTCCATGGTATGATGATAATGGTAAATTACATATCAATCGTGGTTTTAGAGTTCAAATGAATAGTGCAATAGGCCCGTACAAAGGAGGTCTGCGTTTTCATCCATCAGTTAATCAATCGATTCTTAAGTTTCTCGCTTTTGAGCAGGTTTTCAAGAACAGCCTAACAGGTTTACCGATGGGTGGCGGAAAAGGTGGTTCCGACTTCAACCCTAAAGGTAAGACAGATTCAGAAGTAATGCGTTTTTGTCAATCATTTATGATGGAACTATGGAGGCACATTGGTGCTAATCTTGACATACCTGCTGGAGATATTGGTGTGGGCGGTAGAGAAATAGGATATTTATTTGGTATGTACAAGAAACTTGCGAATGAATTTACTGGAGTACTTACTGGGAAAGGTCTGTCTTATGGTGGTTCTTTAATTAGACCTCAAGCAACAGGATATGGGTTGGTATACTTCGCTCGTGAGATGCTAGCAACTAAGGGTAAATCATTTGAGGGTACAACAGTATCAATCTCAGGTTCAGGAAATGTTGCCCAATTCGCATGTGAAAAAGTTCTTGATTTAGGTGGAATACCTCTGACTATGTCTGATTCAAGTGGCTTCATTCATGATGCTGAGGGTATTAATCGTGAGAAATTAGCCTGGATTATGGATCTTAAAAATAACCGTAGAGGAAGGATATCTGAATATGTAGGCAAATATTCTAACGCTACATTTACTGCATCTGCTCCTGAACCTGCATCAAGTGGATTATGGGGAGTTAATGTCGATATTGCACTACCATGTGCCACTCAAAACGAAATTGACGGCGAAGAGGCTCTAATGCTTGTAAAAAACAAGGTCATGGCTGTTGCTGAAGGTGCTAATATGCCTTGCACCCCTGAAGCGATTGAAGTATTCCATAATAATGGAGTGATGTTTGCACCCGGTAAAGCTAGTAATGCGGGTGGTGTTGCAACTTCTGGTCTTGAAATGTCCCAAAATTCAATTAGATATAATTGGACACGTGAAGAAGTTGATGCTAAACTTCATCGAATCATGGTAAATATTCATAAGAATTCATTTGAAACTGCTGAAAAATATGGTATGCCAGGTAATTATGTTGCAGGTGCAAATATTGCAGGATTTTTGAAAATCGCTAAAGCAATGACTGCTCAAGGTTTAATTTAGAGAATTATTTTTCTTCATCCATAGATGATAAAAATTCTTTCAACCGGTCTGATTGAGGATTTCCGATGATTTCTGATGGACCTTGTTCTGCAATAAGTCCCTTATCCATGTAAATGATTCTATCTGCAACATCTCTAGCGAAGCTTATTTCATGAGTTACAATTACCATTGTCATCCCTTCGTCTGCTAAACCTTTTATTGTCTTTAAAACCGAACCAATAAGTTCAGGGTCTAAGGCACTAGTAGGTTCATCAAATAATATTACTTCCGGGTGCATTGCTAACGCTCTGGCTATAGCTACTCGCTGTTTTTGCCCACCTGAAAGGTTGCCTGGGTATGCTTCTGTTCTATCCAATAGATCAACTCTAGCAAGTACCTCCAAAGCACTTTTTTCTGCATCTTTTTTATCCATACCTCTTACATGGCGTAATCCTAAAGTAATGTTATCTAGAACTTTTAGATGTGAGAATAATTCAAATGATTGAAACACCATTCCTATTTTCGAGCGTATATCATTAACATTCGCTAATGGATTATTTATGATCTCGTCATTTAATCTAATAATTCCTTTCGTTGGCTCTATAAGTCGGTTTATACACCTTAATACCGTTGATTTACCACTTCCTGAAGAACCGATTATTGCTACAGATTCTCCTTTTTTAACATTGAATGAGACTCCTTTAACTGCATGAATATTTCCTGGATAAATTTTCTCTAGATTCTCGACACTTAATACAATTTCTTCCATTCAATTACCTCCTGAGATTCCTAGTCCCGGTATTCTAGTTTTTTCTTCTAATCTTCTTAGTAACAATGCCAATGACCAAGTAACTACGAAGTATGCAATCATGACCATTCCCCACGTCCAGAATATTTGGAACGTGATTGCAACTATTAACTTCCCTTGTCTTGTTAACTCAGTATATGCTATGACACTCGCTAGTGATGAATTTAGTACTAAGTTTACCATTTCATTTCCAAGAGGTGGTATACATATTCTAATTGCTTGTGGTAGAATAATTAACCTCATAGTTCCCATATATGTCAATCCTATACTTCTCCCTGCTTCCATCTGTCCAGATGGTATAGCTGCAATAGCTCCCCTTATTGTCTCGCATTGGTAAGCTGCTGAGTTCAATCCTAATGCAAAAATAGCACTCAAATATGATCTCTTTCCTGGACCAAATAAACTTTCACTTACATAATCTATTGAGGGTGATAAAAAGCTATCGAAAGGCCCTAGGTAAGATGATATAATTATCAAATCCCCTGTCAAATCTAGACCCATATTTTGTATATCTTTCCCTAATTGTAATCCGAAGTGAATGAACATGAACTGAACTAGAAGAGGAGTATTTCTGAAGAAATCTGTGTATAAGGTTGCTATAGTTTGTAGTGGCCTTATTTTCCATGGGTCTAGTGATATATTATAATCTTCAGACTTTGCATTCCTTGACAAAAACTCATCTGGTAGAATTCTTTTTGTCACTAACACTCCGATGATTAACACCAATATTCTCCATCCAAATATTCTCAAGAAATCTGTTCCACTTTTGATGTAATTATCTGAGAATTCGAAACCGACAAAAAGTTCAGTCAAAACAAATAACCAAAGAAGTATAGCAATTATTGCTTTCCCATAGTAAAAAGTTCTCTTAGAGTATTTACCATTTGAAGTCATGAATAATATTCCAAGATATGTCAAACCCATCCCAAGTAATAGATCAATAAATGCACTAGGGTCTCCAACCGGTGCAAAAATATACCCTAATTGTGCAGATAGTTTGAATGTGTCAGATCCTAAATGAAATGCATGGAAATCAATGATTGAATTGTAGATTAATTCGATACCTCCAGTTATACCAAAATGTTCTCCTAAAGGCAATCCAATAAGTAATGTGACTCCTAGGATACTGATTATGTATTTTCTGTATTCGTTAGGTATTGTGACCCCTAAAAAGCCTTCATTAATTAGACGGTTTTTATTTATGTAATAATTAAATATCGTAAGCAAACTAATTAATCCTAAGAAAGAAATAATTCCTAAACCAGTTCCATATGATCTTGAAAAAGAGATTGTAATTGGTAAAATTAACCAGAATAAGAGAACTGTTTTTTCAAGATCACTTTCTATCATTTGTTTCAGAGTGGTTGGTGCTGTTTTACACATTGCTAATGCAATACCTATGAAAAAACCTAACAGGATTCCAAAAATAACTATTTTAAGGGTTGCTTTCAAACCATCTAATAGGTTATCTTTTGTGAAATCTACAAATTCGCTAAAATCACTTAGGTCCACTATTTCGAATCCTACTGCCTCATCTTCTCCGCCCTCTTGGGTATACAATATGGTCCCATTATCTCCCACGATTATGCCTTTGAATGCAGTTTTCATTGCAATATCATTTATTGTAAAACTGCTTTCGATAGGTAATAATTGTGGGATTACAATATTCCCTCCATCCTTACTCAAAGCAATATATCCATTTTCACCTGAAAGTAATATTTTAGTTGTACTAAGTACTTCTAATGATGTCAAATTGAGATTTAAACTGGTACTCATATTCTCTGATTCAATTTCTTTTAAATTCCAATAGTATCCGACTGAAGTAGTGAGCTCTTCCTGTGTTGATTTCAGTATTTGACCATCAGAAGTTATAGCATAACCCCTATTTACTTTATAAAAATCAATTGATATAATGTCTGAACTCGAAACTTCAATTGGTGTCTCTCTAATACCCCAATTTTCACCATTATTTTCTGAACCTAATATCATTCCAGAAGAACCCGAAATTAAGCCTCTTTCACCCTCGAATGTAATGTCATAAAGATTTTCAGATACTAAACTTTCTTTTTGAATCCAATTTTCTTCCTTGAAGCACCAAATTCCCCCATCATTCAGTACTATGAATATTTCATTATTGGAGTTTATAGAAATTGAATTTATATCAAGTTGTAGACCCGTATTTATTTCAACCCAATTTTCTGAGTTATATTGTTTATATATTACTGCACCATTATTTCCAGCTGCTACAACCATCTCATCATTAGCATATGCGGTAGTGAGAGTTTCAGTTGTTGGTGAATTGAAATATCTCCATTCTTCTAGATTATCTCCAAAAACAATCGTCCCATTATCTCCAAATACCCATGCGTCTCCATTCTCATCTATTATTGCGGCATTATAATTATTATCTGACTCTTCTCCAACTAAACTCCATGAGCTTTCATAACCCTCTGCAAAATTTGGAGTTATAAATAATATAATCAATATACTAGAAATTAAAATTGTTCGAGATGACTTAGGGATGCTATTCCATGAAAAAATTCGATCTTCAGTAGCTAACACATTGCCACCTAGATTTTCTCTGAATCTCCATAAAAACCCCTTTTCCTCAAAATATTTTTTCTTAGAATATACCCAGTTCAAATTTTCCATCTTCACTAGCATGGATTTTAGGGTCCCACAGAGGTGAGAATGTCAGATTGACGTGAACACTTTCTAGACCTTCCGTTAATAGAGCAGCTCTATGAACTGCTGCCATTAATTCAGGAGCTATAGGGCAACCAGGACTTGTTAAAGTCATATCGATTTCTGCATGTAACTCATCAATCTTTACATCATAAATCAACCCTAAATCAATGACCGATATTTTCATTTCTGGGTCTTCAACTATGGTTAAAGATTCTAAAACTGCTGCCTTATCTACCATGTTATCTCTCCGAAAGTACTTCCGCCTCTGAAACCACTCTATTGAACATATTTAAGAAACCATTTGCCCTGCTCGGTGTTAATGACGATTTTAACCCCATTTCCTTTACAAATTCGGGAGTTAGTTTTGCAACCTCAATTGGTAGCATTCCATTTACCGTGATTGCTGTTATCGACATTAAACCTTGAACAATTTGTGCATCTGCTCCAGCTCTTAATAAAAAAAGTCCATTTTCATCCAATGAACATTTCACATGTGCTCTTGATTGACATCCCAAAATTTGATTTTTTTCATTCCATTCCTCTATAGGTAATGAACTAGGATGCTTTTTAGCATATTCAAATAGTAACTCATATCTCTCCATCGAATCAAAGCAATCCTTGAATTCTTCAATTATTGGGGTTAGATGTGTCGGCCAAGAAGCACCTTCCATGGTCTATCCAACACGTCATTTCTATTGAAATTGATTGTATATGCTAAGCAAATCTTTCACATACATTTCTTAGATGAGATATAAATGACTCTGCTTCTTCTTGTGTGTTGTATATCCAGAATGAGGCCCTATTTGTGGATGGAACACCTAATGCGTCCATTAATGGTTGAGCGCAGTGATGTCCAGTCCTCACAGCAAAACCGCCTTCATCAAGTAAAAATGCTAAATCTTGAGATTGTATTGTTTCATGTAAGAAAGAAACAGCGCCAGATGAATTTTTATTAGAGGGATCTCCATATATTTTTATCCCAGGTATTTTATTCATTTCTTTACCAGTCCATGCTGCTATTTCATGTACATGATCATGAATGTCTTTCATTTCAAATTGTGAAAGCCATTTTACGGCTGCACCCCAACCTATTGCTTCTGCAATTCTTGGTGTACCTGTTTCAAACATAGCATGACCCTCCTGAAAAGTTGATCCCTCGGTTGTCACTTTTCTAATCATTGACCCTCCAGTCATAAATGGCCCCATTTCTTCGAGTCTTTCTGATGATACTAATAAACATCCAATACCTGTTGGTCCTGCCATTTTATGTGCCGAAATCGCAATAAAATCTGCCTTTAAATCATTGAAGTCTATTTTTTCATGTGGAGCACCTTGGGCGCAATCTAGAAGTATATACGCACCATATTTCTTACTTATTTGTATTATTTGTTCTATTGGATTTCTAATCCCTAGAACGTTACTCGTATGTGTGACACAGACTAATGATGCATCTTTTACGGCCACCTCAAAAGCATCCATATCTAGAGTATAAGTTTCAGTATTTATTGGTACATATCGTACTTCAATTCCTTTCTCTTTCGATAATTCTTGCCATGGTACAATATCTGCATGATGTTCCATTTCTGTAAGTACAATTACATCGCCTTCTTTGAGATTATATTTTGCCCATCCATAAGATACGAGATTTATTGCTTCAGTTGCTCCACTTGTATATATGAGATTTCCCGGTTTAGTTCCAAAGAATTGTGCAATCTCTTTTCTTGCATTTTCTAATGCAGTTGTAGCTTCATCTGCTAGTGTGTGATTTGCTCTATGTGCATTTGAATTATAAGTTTCATAATACCTAGTCATTTCATCAATTACACATTGTGGTTTTTGAGAAGTAGCTGCATTATCGAAATAAACTAATTGTTTACCATTTGGTAAAATCCTACTAAGTATTGGGAAATCAGCACGAATTGAGTTAATATCTAGTGCCATCAGGTTTCCCTCTATCAGTCCGTAATGCTAATAAGATATCAAATAATGTATTTATTTTAAACCCGACCTTTATGTCTGTAGACCTTTCTGGGGACACCGATGGTAACTGGAGTTGGACAAAATGTGGTTGATTCGCTTGGAAAAAGAGATTTGAATTTAGATGGTAATGTAATTAACCTTGCTTTAGTGGGAAGTAGTCGATTTTACGATTATGAAGTATTTGAAAATATTATTGAACAATGGGTTGATGCGAATGGTTATCCTGATTTGATCATAGTTGGTGGTGCGAGTGGTGTTGACTATATGGCCGAACGTTGGGCTGACAATAATTCAATTCCGATTGCTATATTTACCGAAGAATGGGGCGGTACTAACAGAACTCTAAGAGATAGTGGACGGCCTGAAGCGCCTAATACGCTTACTGAAAAAATTCTTAATGCAGCTACTGATATTCTAGCCATTCCTTCAAAGACTAGTAAATGGACTAGGATTATTATTGAAATGGCTCAAAAAAGAAATATCCCTATTACAATACATGAAATAGATTAATCTGATTTACCTATTCATTCTGGCATTATTTGTTTTAAGATCTTTAACAGACCTCTTAAAGTAACTTCACTTATACCTGATACTTTACAAACTTCACTCTGTGTTCTTGGTGAATTGCTGTTTTGTGACGCTTTATACAACATACATCCTGCAATTCCTGATGGTTTTTTTCCTTGCCAGATCATGTTCTGACTGACTTTGTCCCACAAATCCCTTGTATCTCCAAGTACATATGGTGGAAGTCCTAGATCCGAATGAAATTTTTCAAAATATTCATCTGGTCCAGTGATATGGTGAGTATTCATTTTTCTAGCCACTAATCGAATGGTTCTTTTCAATTCTTTTTCTTCAACTTCTGAGATCATATCAAAGGCTTTGGCAATGACATCAATTCTCCTAGGGATTTCAGCCTGTCTTGCTGCAATATATACACAGGCAGCAGTAACTCCTCTGATACTACGACCAGTAACTATCCCCTCTTTCATAGCATGACGATATAAGTTGGCTGCCTCTTGTTCAATCTGTGGAGGTAAATCACCTCTGTCACGAATAAATTGCATAGCAATAGTCAGGTTTCTACTTCTGCTGTCTCTCGTTTTACTTCTCTGGTCGACTCTTTGCCTCCTTCTCCATTCTCGTAGATTTTTCCCAGTCATCCCATGCCTTGCAGCCGCTCCTGAGGTCAGATCTATTCTACTAATTTCAGTAGAAAGTCCTTTGTCAGAAAGTGTTAATGTCGTAGGTGCGCCTACTCGACTTCTGTCATTACCCCCTGAATGATTAGTCCATTCAGCACCAGGATCAATCATATTTTCTGCAGCAACATATCCACATTCTGCACATATGGTTTCTCCTCTTACAGCATCAGTATCCCATGAGTTTGAACTACAAACCTTACATTTTCCACTCACAGCATCTGTTCCTCTGGCTCTGGAGGGTCTTTTATTTGGAATAATCGCCTTCTTTCGTTTGTCTCCATTATGATTCTGATTTACAGATGATTTTTGTTGCTGCGTATCTCTCTTCATCATGTCAACCTCAAGTTGTATAGTCATGTCAGTCATATATAAACCTCTCGCCTTTTGAGGTCAAATTCTTGATTTTTTAATCCTCTTTTTTCCTGTTTATCTGAGCGCCACATTCTTCCACCTCCTCTTACTCCAATGATATATGGGAGATGGTGGGCTAGTACGAACGGCTCTTTATGAGATGCATTTAGAAGCCGGTGCAAAGATTGTTGATTTTCATGGTTTTGAATTGCCAATTTGGTATACCTCAATACAAGAAGAACATTTATCATGTCGTGAAAAATCTGGATTATTTGATGTATCTCATATGGGTTTTTTCGAATTCCAAGGTGAAAATGTTTTATCATGGTTGAATTCTATAGGTACTCAACAGTATATGAACTTCACAAATGGTCAGTGCGGATATACTCATTTTCTAGATACTCATGGTAATATTATTGATGACATGATTTTTGCAGTTGATTCTGAGAACCGAGTATTAGGTGTTCCTAATGCCTCTATGATTTCCATAATGTGGGATTGGTTTGAATCTCATCTTCCTGATGATGGCTCAATAACTATAACTGATTTTTCGAACGGGACGAGTATAATAGCTCTTCAGGGTCCTGAATCATCTTCAATTTTAGAACAGGTATTAGGTATGGAAAATGTTGTATCTAGGTTTAGATGCCAAGAAATCAATTCAAATGATTTAGGAATCACTGGTTGGATTCAGGGTACTGGTTATACTGGGGAAAAAGGTGTCGAGATTTTCATCCCAGATGATCAAGCCAGCAAGCTTTGGACCTCATTAGTTGAATTTGGTGCCATACCTGTGGGTTTAGGCGCGAGAGATACGTTAAGGCTGGAAAAAGGATATCTTCTTTCAGGTCAGGATTTTTTATGGCCAGGCTTAGGCATGAATCCTGAAGTAGATTTTCCGAATGGATTTTTAACAAGAAATTCTACAGAAACAAACGTTCCCTTCGGATTAAATTTAGATCATGATTTCATTGGTAAAGAATCAGTAATCAATTCGATGAATTCTAACTCTAGATGGCATGGTCTTCTATGTCAAGAAAGAGGACCATCTCCACGGCCTGGTCATCTAGTTCTAGATGGTCCCGATGCGGATGCAAGAATTATTGGTTACGTGACAAGTGGTGGACCGTCTCCAAGTCTCAATCGAACCGGTATAGCATTAGGTTATCTTGACAATGTAGTTTTAGGTCAAGAACTATGGATCCAAACAAGTTCTCGTCGTCGAATCCGATCAATTATTGTCCAACCACCATTCGTTTAGATGCACCTATCTAAAGAAATCGTGACGGCGCAAGTATCATGTCTAAGTTCTTCCCCCAACTAATATGGAACTTTCAGATAAGCTAGTAGCAGCAGCTATGAAAAACCTTGAAAAATTACTTATTAGCAAGGGCTTAACTGCTGAATCTTTAATCTCTAAATTTGATATTGATGGTGACGGTTTAATTAATTTAGATGAATTTGATAAAGGTCTTACAAGATTAACCGGGTCGCCTGCACCTCGTTCTTATCTCAGACCAATTTTTTCTGCAATTGATATAGATGGTAATGGTACTCTTTCACAGAATGAGTTAATGTCTCTTTTAGGCGTAGAAAATAAAACTATTGCCAGCACGAATTCTCTTGTGATATCAGATCATCCTAATGATAAATATAATGGCAAGTATGTTCTACAAAGTTCTAATATAAATAATAAATCTTGGTATATGAATTCTAATAATTGCAGATTATATTTCTATAATGCTAATGATGGTGGAGCACCATCTTGGAGTTTAGATAATAGGGAACAAAATGGTGCGTATGATTGGTATGATGGTGGATGGACCAGAGTCCCAGCAGATCAAAATATACCTCTTGGAGTTCGTAGATTTGTAGGTGCTGGTAAGATCACAATCTCTGAATCTTCTGATGAAACTATCACTAATGATGAGATCTCTGATTCTCCAATAAAAGGAGTACTTCAAGATTCGTCAATACAATTATCTGATGAGTCAAAACCTGAATCTATAACAGATCTTGCTGAGAAATGGTCTGATGAATTCGAACAAATGATTGAATCTCCATCAAGTCCTGAAATGATCGATTCAATTTTTCAAGATGTAAATGTGAAATTCGAAGAAGAGGTCTCTCAATTGCCCATATATACTCAAGCACCTATTAGAGCAATCTGGAAAATTAAATCTGATTCTGCTGTAACTGTTGCTAAAACTAAATTGTATAGTGATAATGCAAAAATTGTAACTGGTTTAGGTGTGACGGGAGTAGCTTTAGGTACTGCTTTAAACGTGAAATTAGAAGAATCTCTACCTCCTATTGAATCTGAAAAACCAGAAACATCGCAGGATTGGCATAATGATCATCATGTCGAAGCACCTGATAGAGTTGAACGCGTTTCTCAGATGAGTTCTGAAGAATGGGGACGAACACATGATGTTGATGCTCCCGATAGAGTCGAGTTACCAGATAGGGTTACAGTAGGTGCGCCTATATCCTCTTTTGATTCAAATGTTGAGGTGCAAAAACAAGAAATTGAACCTGTGGTTTTGGATAAGTCTGTGACTGAAATATCTTCTCCAATAATCAATGAATCTTCTTTGTCATTAGATGAGATATTTGAGAAAATGAATGGTGCAAGATTCTTGAACGAACAACGGGAATTAATCTCAAGTTTCAAAGGTCAAATCTTAGATTTATCATTTAGAGTCAGTTCTGTAGATCGAACTTTTGGAATTGGTATATCTGAAGAATATAAGAACGGTAATACTTTATTCTCAACTTCGAATTCACATGAAATTGAAGTTAGAGTGAAAAAAGAATTTGATACTAGTAATATATTATCTGGCACAGATATGAACTCTAGTGTGTCTGTAATTGATTGGAATGGTATTCGTAAAAGGTTAGTTGTTAACCTTTATTGAGCAGCTTCGAATGCTTCTTCAATCATCTCATCGAGACTTATTCGAGGTCTAAATCCAAGTCTCTCTTCAAGCACCCAAGCATCTACAAGTCCAAACACTTCATCGTCATCGCGTTGATTTAATTCGATTTCACATCCAGTTTTTGCGTTAAATATATTTGCTAAATCAAGCATTGAAATCCCTTTTCCGGAACCCACTGCAATTTCTTCTCTAGTAAGTGGTGGATTTTGCAAGATTCCTCCTATGACTTGTACTAAATCCTCCACATGAATAAAATCTTTGGGATTTGAGCCATCTCCTGGCACATTAATCCACCCCATTTGACATTCATTAGCCCATCGATGTAAAATTCCATTCCCTGGTGGGCCTGAAAGAGGCACTCCTTGAACATTTGATGCTCTAATTACACTGACAGGACGTTCTGACTGAGCTCTATCAAGAGCATTTTCTTCCATCCATAGTTGTCCTTCTGCAGCAGTATCTCTTGGAGCAAGAGTTGAATCAAGACCGTAGAATGGTTCTCCAGGTTCCCATTGCGGATGTACTCTTAGCGTACCGATGATTATCAAATGTAAACTCCCATGTCTGTCTACTGCATCTAATATTGGTCTTGCAGCATTCATCATTTCTAATTTTGTTTGCCGATCATTTCTTTCAAAAGAGGATTCGACAGGTCTTGAATTAATATGTATAAGTGCATTACAAGGAGTTAACATTGCATCCAGAGTCAATTGGTCATTAATAGCCTCATCAGGTATGATTATGGCTGCTTTACCAAGCATTTCTACTATAAATGGGGCAACAAA
>TARA_B110000196_G_scaffold80149_1_pt1 | contig 18882 bp, 20 predicted proteins | sample TARA_B110000196 | Tara Oceans TARA_B110000196 (sample SAMEA4397072) | marine metagenome | biome: Polar Biome; feature: [MES] marine water layer (ENVO:01000295) within the mesopelagic zone...; material: water (ENVO:00002006), including particulate matter (ENVO:01000060) such as...... | reverse complement strand
AAAGATGGAGATGTAATAGAAATGGAAATTGAAGGATTAGGAAGAATCAAAAATAAAATAGTTTTGGAAAACGATACACATTCCTTATTTGCATTAAAGAAAAATATGTAAAAGATGCTGACTATCGACCCAAAAATAGAAAAAACTTCTCTTGTACATAAGTACATTTTGGGAGCTGTTGCTCCAAGACCAATCGCTTTTGCGAGCACGCTTGATAGTGATGGTAATCTTAATTTAAGCCCCTTTAGCTTTTTTAATGCCTTTTCTGCAAATCCTCCAATCTTGATTTTCTCTCCTGCAAGAAGAGTGAGAGGCAACACTACCAAACATACTTTAGGAAATGTTATTGAAACTAAAGAAGTAGTCATTGGTATAGTAACGGCTGAAATGGCACAGCAAGTTTCCCTTAGTAGTTGCAATTTTGAAAAAGGTGTGAACGAATTTGAAAAAGCAGGTTTTACAGCTGTAAAAGCAGATTTGGTAACTCCTTATTTGATTAAAGAATCCCCTGTAAATTTTGAATGCAAAGTGAATGAAGTGATTGCATTAGGAAAAGAAGGGGGTGCTGGAAATTTGGTGATTTGTGAAGTATTAAAAATCCATATTGATGAGTCTATTTTGGATGAAGATAAAAATATTGACCCTTTGAAATTAGGGGCGCTTTCTCGCCTTGGCGGAAATTGGTACGGAAAAGCAACAAAAGATAGTTTGTTTCAGTTAAAAAAACCCATTGGTAAAATTGGAATGGGCTTTGATAACTTACCAAATGAAATAAGAAAAAGTTCTATCTTATCAGGAAGTGATTTAGCCATATTAGCCTCTTTGGAAGAAATTCCTGAAAAAGAAGATTTCTTGGAAAGAGAAGAAAAAAATACGGCAGAAAAACATATATTAGCAAAAAAATATTTGAGCCAAGGCAATGTAAATGATGCTTGGAAAATTCTATTATAAACCCTTAAAAAATAAAAATTATGTCATTCGAATTACCAAAATTACCTTACGAATATGATGCATTAGATCCTCATATTGATGCCAGAACTATGGAGATACACCATAGCAAACACCATCAGGGATACACCAATAATTTAAATAATGCCATTGCCGGAACCGATATGGAAGGCAAAAGCATTGAAGAAATTTGTGCTACTCCGGGTCTTAGTGGAGCAGTGCGCAATAATGGAGGAGGGTATTACAATCACTGCATGTTTTGGGAGTCAATGAGCCCCAATGGTGGTGGTGAGCCATCAGGAGAAGTAGCAGATGCAATTAATTCTAAATTTGGGAGTTTTGATAATTTTAAAACTGAATTTTCCAAAGCAGCCGGAACAAGATTTGGTTCTGGTTGGGCTTGGCTTGGCTTAAACAGTGGAGAGTTAAAAATTTCTTCTTCTGCCAATCAGGATAATCCTTTAATGGATGACCAATGCGGTTGCACACCAATACTTTGTTTGGATGTATGGGAACACGCCTACTACTTAAACTACCAAAACAGACGCCCTGATTATATTGCTGCATTTTTTAATGTAATCAACTGGGAGGAAGTAAATAGAAGATACACTACCGCTTTATAATATTTTTATAAATTTGCGCAATTAAAAAACTAAACTAAAATAAAATGAAAAAGAAATTTGCCTTAATCACGTTAGTAGGATTATTTTTAATGGGATCTTACACTATTTTTGCTCAGGATGAAACAGACACAAATACTGCTGAACAAACAACAGAAGTTTTAGTAGAAGCAGCTCCTGTTGCGCCAAAACCAGATAAACAATCCTTTCATCAAGTTATCAAACAAAAATTTATTGAAGGTGGGCCTTCTTTTATGGGGATTGTATTGCTTTGTTTAATCTTAGGGTTAGCCTTAGCAATTGAAAGAATTATCTATTTAAACATGGCGACAAGCGATTCTGACAAATTACTAAATGATGTTGAAGGCGCTCTTAAATCTGGTGGAGTGGATGCAGCAAAAGAAGTTTGCAGAAACACAAAAGGACCTGTTGCTTCTATTTTCTACCAAGGACTTGATCGTTCTGGTGAAGGAATTGACATGGTGGAAAAGTCAGTTGTTGCTTATGGCTCAGTTCAAATGGGGCTTTTGGAAAAAGGATTATCCTGGATTGCGCTATTTATTGCCTTAGCTCCTATGCTTGGTTTTATGGGAACAGTAATCGGTATGATTGGTGCTTTTGATGCTATTGAAGCGGCCGGTGATATTTCTCCATCATTGGTTGCAGGAGGTATTAAAGTAGCTCTTTTAACTACTGTATTCGGACTAATTGTAGCAATTATTTTGCAAGTATTCTACAACTATATTGTTTCAAAAATTGACTCCATTGTAAACGATATGGAAGATGCTTCTATCTCTTTAATTGATTTATTAGTAAAAAATAAATAAGCATGGATCTAATTAATATTGGTATAATTATCACTTACATTATGATTTTTGGTGCTGCATTAACGGTGGTAGCATTTTCTGTAATGCAAATGGTAAAGCACCCTAACAATGCTAAGAAAACACTTTACACAGTTGGCGGATTAGTTGTTATTTTAATTATCTCTTACCTTATCGCATCCTCAGAAGTTTTGCCTTCTTATGAAAAATATCACATCAATTCTGGGGCAGCAAAACGAGTTGGTATGGGGTTAAATGCTTTTTACTTTTTAGCCATTGGTGCAGTTTTAACTGTGATTTACACTGAGTTCGGAAAAGTATTTAAAAAATAATGGCCAGAAGCAGAAGAGAACTTCAAGAGATTAATGCGGGTTCAATGGCAGATATTGCCTTTTTGCTGCTGATTTTCTTTTTGGTAACTACCACCATGGATGTGGATACTGGAATTGCTAGAAAATTACCTCCAATGCCAGAAGATGAGCAAATTGAAGATGATTCTCAAATTCATGCCAGAAACATTTATGTAGTGCTTGTGAATTCCAATAATCAACTTTTGGTAGAAGGTGCGCCAATGCATATTTCCGAGCTGAAAGATGGGACAAAAGGTTTTATTGATAATAATGGTTTAAATCCTGAATTGTCAGACAATCCTGAAAAGGCAATTATCTCTTTGCAAAACGATAGGGGAACAGCTTATAAAACATATATTCAAGTTCAAAATGAATTGACTGCTGCCTATAATGAACTAAGAAACACGGCTGCTTTATCCGAATTTGGCTCTCGATATTATGATTTGCCAAAATCACAGCAAAGAACAATCCGCAAAAAATATCCGCAAAAAATATCAGAAGCAGAACCTAAAAATGTGGGGGACAATGAGTAGGTTCAGAAGAAAATCAAAAGGTGGTTCGCCTGGCATTTCAACAGCATCTTTGCCTGATATTGTATTTATGTTATTGTTCTTTTTTATGGTAACAACTGTAATGCGAGAAACCACTCTGTTTGTGGATGTGCTAACGCCAAAAGCGACTGAAATAAGAAAAATGGAGAAGAAATCATTGGTGAGTTATATTTATATTGGCTCTCCTGTAAAACGCTTGCAATCTTCTTACGGAACAAAACCAAGAATACAACTAAATGATGCATTTGCCGAAACTGCCGATATCCAAGAATTTATTGCTACCGAAAGAGAATCGCATGATGAAAAGGAAATTCCTTATATGACGGTTTCTATCAAAGCGGATGAAGAGGTGAGAATGGGAACTGTTATTGATGTAAAGCAAGAGCTCAGAAAAGCAAATGCCCTGAAAATAAACTACTCCACTAGAAAAGGAACATACTAATATAGATAGGAGAATTTAGATATTAGACTTTTAATAAAATAATTAGGGCTGAATTTTCAGCTCTTTTTTTATGCTCGACTTTTTATATAATAAATACATCAGCAAAGCAACCGCCAAAAAACTAATAAGTGCCCCACTAATATTTACCGGGATTTCTTCATTTAAAAAATCGATTTTCACTTTATCAGCCACAACATGATAAGTAAAGATGATTGCCAAAGCATTATTGGTAAAATGAGCTAAAATCGGCAACCATAAATTGTTGCTCCAATAAAACATATAGCCAAGAACAAGCCCCAAAACAAACCTTGGCAGAAAACCAAAAAACTGCATATGAATGGCAGAAAATAAAAAGGCAGAAATAAAAATAGCAAGGTGAATTTTCCCTGTCCATTTTGCAAATAGTTGCTGCAATACCCCTCTGAATAAAAGTTCCTCCCCAATTGCTGGAATTAGGGCAATCAAGAATAGATTAATAAGCAAATCTCCCATACTGTTCATGGCTAAAAAAGCTTCTGTTATTTGCATTGATTTTTGCTCAGATGCTTCCATCCACATTTGCACTACTTCCAAAAAATCTGGAAGAACCAGGGTTTGATTCCATTGCATTAAATAAGCTACAAATGGATTTGCAATCAGCATTATGGCAATAGCAAGCAACACACTTTGCCTGTTTATCTTTTGTTTAAGCTGTAATTGGAAGGAAGTAAAATAGACAAAAAGAAAAGGCGGCACAATAAAAAGCCCGACAGAAGTAAATAGTTGCAAAAATTTGAGCGCATTTACAGATTTGGAATTACTATAATCTGAAAGAAAAAAACTTAAATCAGAAAAGCCAAAATCAAACAATAAGGGTAGGAAAGCATAAGAGATAATAGAAAAAACAACTACTGATAGAAATGTAATGGTAAAAAACAGGGCAAATTGAATAGCTACTGACTTCTTATAAAAAATTCCTTTAAGCTTCATAAATTCACTATTTTTGTAAAATATTATGGCTGTAAAAATAGGAAATATTGATGTAGGAGATTTTCCTCTACTATTGGCACCAATGGAAGATGTTTCTGATCCGCCATTTCGTGCACTTTGTAAGGAGAATGGTGCGGATATAATGTATACGGAATTCATCTCCTCAGAAGGGCTGATAAGGGATGCTATAAAAAGCACCCAGAAGTTGGATATATACGATTTTGAGCGGCCAATAGGAATTCAAATATTTGGAAATAATATTAATTCTATGCGAAAAGCTGCTGAGATTTGTGAGGCAGCAAAACCCGAATTCATTGATATTAATTATGGTTGCCCAGTAAAAAAAGTAGCAAATAAAGGAGCGGGGGCTGGCATATTGCAGGACATACCAAAAATGGTGGCCATGACCAAAGAAATAGTAAAAGCTACTAATATTCCAGTAACGGTAAAAACCCGTTTAGGCTGGGATGAAAATTCTTTATATATAGTTGAGGTGGCGGAACGATTGCAGGATGTTGGTATAAAAGCAATTTCTATTCATGGCAGAACCAGAAAACAAATGTATAAAGGAGTGGCAGATTGGACTTTAATCGGAGAGGTAAAAAACAACCAAAATATGCATATCCCTGTTTTTGGAAATGGAGATGTAGATTCTCCTGAAAAAGTAGCAGAAGTAAAAGATAAATATGGAGTAGATGGCGTGATGATTGGAAGAGCTGCCATTGGCTACCCTTGGGTTTTTAATGAAATAAAGCATTTTCTTAAAACTAATACGCATTTAGAAAAACCGACTCTACAAGATAGAGTAAGTGCATGCAAAAGGCATTTGCAACATTCTATTAAGTGGAAAGGAGAAGTGCTGGGAATTGCGGAAATGAAACGCCACTATACCAATTATTTTAAAGGCATTCCTCACTTTAAAGCGTATAGAATTAAACTGGTCACCTCTTATAATTTGGAAGAGATTATGGAAACTTTAGACAAAGTAGCAGTGGAGTTTGAGGGGGTTAAGTTTTAAGTAGTCTATTAGTCAAAACTTTTGCAGGATACCAAGAGGCAAAAATCCCAATAACAATTACTGTTATTTCTACCCAAAGTAAATCCAAATAATGTATTACCACAGGGTAAGAATGAATAATAAAATTTCCTTCTCCCATACCGATAATTCCATATTTCATTTGTAAAGTAGCAAGCAGTAATCCAAGCAGAATTCCTAAAAAGCTACCAATAATTACCGTTAGCATTCCTTCTGTGAAAAATATTTTCTGAATACTTTTTTGGCTGGCACCCAAATTCCAAAAGGTCTTGATATCATTCTTTTTTTCAATCATCAGCATACTAAGCGAACCAATAATATTGAAGGTGGCAATAATCAGCATAAAAGTTAGGATAAGGAATACGCCCAGTTTTTCTGAATTCAAAATTTTATGTAAAACGGCATGCTGTTGCAATCGGTTGCTTACCATATAATTTTTACCCAAAATGCTTTGTAAATATTTTTGTACTTCCAACATTTTACTCTCCTCTTTTAGCTGTACCTCAATAGCTGAAACTTCCTTTTTCTGCAATAAATCTTGCAAAAAAGCAATGGGCGTAATAATGTATTTGTTATCGTATTCTGCCCCTAAACTAAAAATACCTATAGGCAAAACAGAAGTAGATGCAAAAGCAGAACTTGGATTAAGTAGCGTTTTACTTTCTCTGTTTGGTACAAATATTTTCAGCCGATTGAATATATTCCCTACTCCCATTGATAGGTGATAGGCAACCCCTTGTCCAATTATTGCTACACTACTATTTTTATAACTGCCAAAATTTTCTCCATCTACAATAATGCTATCTAGGTTTGTCATTTTACTAAAATCTTCCCCAACTGCTTTTATGGAAGCGATAAATTCATGCTCTCCATTTTTCATCAGCACTTTTTCTTCCAATACATCCGTGAAATATAGAATATCCTCATTATTTTCCAAATCAGAAATTATACTTTCCCCATTAAAAGTTTTACCTTCATTAGAGGTGATTTTGAGGTGAGGATCAAAACTATTGTACATGCTAAGCAACAAATCCTCAAAACCATTAAATACAGAAAGAAGAAGTGCCAAAGCGGCAGTACCAATTATCACTCCCATCATGGAAACAAAGGAAATAATATTTACGGCCGTTTTTGTTTTGCTACTAAAAAGGTATCTTTTGGCTATAAAAAAAGGAAAGTTCATCCTTTTAACAATCTATTAATTTCATCTGCATAATCGGCCGAATCGTCCAAATAAAAGTGTAATTCAGGAATTATTCTGAGTTGATGTCGCACCTTTTTGGCAAGCAGATTTCTAAAATAAGGACTTTTCTCTTTTACTTGGGCTATTAATTTTTCTCCATCATTGTTAGGGAAAATACTCAAATAAACTTTTGCCACCGACAAATCTGGTGATACCCTTACTCCTGTTACGGTAAAGAGAATATTCCCGAAAAGTGCTGGGGCATATTGCTGAAATATTATTGCTAAATCTTTTTGAATAAGCCGTGAAATCTTTTTTTGTCGTGTAGTTTCCATTTTGCAAAGATACATCTTTCATTATTCCTTATTATTCTATCTTTGCGCTTATGAAAGATTTTTTCAGAATACTGAAATATGTAAAACCTTATTTGGGATATGCTGGGATTAATATCTTCTTTAACATCCTTAATATTGTGTTTTCATTGGTATCCATTACCATGATTATTCCCTTTTTAGGACTGCTTTTTAGTACACAAGAAAAGGTTTATGATCCAGCACCTTTAGGGTTTTCTGCCTCTGCCATTAAAGAAAATTTTTATGCCCTTATCACCAATATTATTGATGATAAAGGAAAAGTAGAAGCGCTTGTTTTTGTTTGTGTTTTAATTTTGGTGATGTTCTTTTTCAGGAATTTGTGCCGGTATTTGGCACTTTATTTTCTCTCTCCAATCCGAAATGGTGTAGTGTGCGATTTAAGAAATGACTTGAATAAAAAGATTTTGTCTTTGCCTATTTCCTTCTTTACGGAGAAAAGAAAAGGCGATATTACTGCGCGCATGACTACCGATTTGGTGGAAATTGAATGGTCGGTAATGAGTTCCTTAGAAATGTTTTTTAAGGACCCTTTAAATATTATTATCTTTTTGATTGCTCTAATCATTATTAGTCCTGGGCTTACTCTTTTTGTTATTGTTCTCTTTCCTATCACCGGATTTTTAATTGCTCTTATTGGAAAAAGCTTAAAAAAATCATCAGCAAAAGGACAAAATAAAATGGGGGCATTACTCTCTATTATTGATGAGAATTTATCAGGCCTGAGAATTATTAAAGCGTTTGATGCTGAAAAAATAATTCAGCAAAAATTTGAAAAAGAAAGTGCAGATTACAAAAATATCATGACTCGGCTATTGCGAAAAAAAGATTTATCCTCCCCAATGAGTGAGTTTTTAAGTACAATGGTAATGATTGTAGTAATGTGGTTTGGCGGTAAATTAGTTTTAAGTGGGAGCAGTCCGCTTTCCCCAGAAGAATTTATAGGGTATATTGCCATTTTTTCCCAACTTATTCCTCCTGCAAAATCCTTCACTTCTGCTTATTATTTTATTCAAAAAGGAAGTGCTTCAGCAGCTCGTATTCATGAAATATTAGATACAGAAAATGAAATACAAGATGCTAAAAATGCCAAAACAATTTCAGTATTTAAATCAGAAATAAAATTTGAAGGGGTTACTTTTAGCTATGAAAATATTCAGGTACTAAAAGATATTAATTTAAGCTTAAAAAAAGGAGATACTGTTGCTTTGGTTGGGCAATCTGGAAGTGGAAAATCTACTTTGTCTGACCTTATTTCTCGTTTTTATGATGTGAAAATAGGAGAAGTGAAAATTGATGGAGAGAATATAAAAAATCTAAAAATTACAGATGTAAGAAAATTGATGGGCATTGTAAATCAAGAGTCCATTTTGTTTAACGATAGTATTTTTAATAATATTTTATTAGGGAACGCAACTGCTACAAAAGAAGAAGTGGAAAGTGCAGCAAAAGTTGCCAATGCACACGATTTTATTCTAAAATCGGAAAATGGCTATGATACAAATATTGGGGATAGTGGCGTAAAACTCTCAGGTGGACAAAAACAAAGATTGAGTATTGCTAGAGCAATACTAAAAAACCCTCCTATTTTGATTTTGGATGAGGCCACCTCCTCATTGGATACAGAGTCAGAAAAACTAGTGCAAGATGCCCTCAATAATTTGATGCAGTCAAGAACTTCAATTGTAATTGCCCACCGACTTTCCACCATTCAGCATGCCGATAAAATTATTGTTTTACATGAAGGTGAAATAGTGGAAACTGGGACGCATAACGAGCTTTTGGCTAACAATAAGCACTACAAAAAACTATACGATTTACAAGATTTTTCTTAGTACAAAAAGTTGTTGTAAGGATATCTTTTGGCATGAAGTGTTTTTACCTTTTCATACAATAATTTCCTAAGCTGCTGAAAATTGGTTTTATTAAGTGCTGAAATAAAAATAGTATTTTCTTCTAGTTTTGAAATCCATGTTTTCTGCAAATCTTCTAAGGAAAAATTCTCTCTTGTTTTAGGGGTCAAATCGTCTTCCTCTTTTTCTATATAGCTAAAATCATCCATTTTATTAAACACCAAAACCATGGGTTTTTCGCTTGCCCCAATCTCAGCAAGGGTTTGGTTTACCACCTCTATTTGACTCTCAAAATTAGGGTTTGAAATATCAACTACATGTAAAAGTAAATCAGATTCGCGCACCTCATCTAAGGTTGATTTAAAGGATTCGACAAGTTGATGAGGTAGTTTGCGAATAAAACCAACGGTATCAGCAAGTAAAAATGGGAGATTCTCTATAACTACTTTCCGAATGGTTGTATCAAGGGTGGCAAACAATCTATTTTCTGCAAATACTTCCGACTTACTCAGTTGATTCATCAGGGTTGATTTTCCGGCATTGGTATAGCCAACAACTGCTACCCTTATCATATTTCCTCTACCTTTTCGTTGGGTAATTTTTTGCTTATCAATTTTTTCCAACTGTTTTTTTAGTAAGGATATTTTTTGGTTTATAATCCGTCTGTCTGTTTCAATCTGGGTTTCACCGGGACCTCTCATTCCTATGCCCCCTTTTTGCCTTTCAAGGTGTGTCCACATTCGTGTTAGGCGGGGCAATAGATATTGATATTGGGCAAGTTCTACTTGGGTTTTTGCATTTGCTGTTCTGGCACGGGAGGCAAAAATATCTAATATCAAATTACTTCTATCTAGTATTTTGCATTCTAAAACCTTTTCAATGTTTCTTAGTTGCACTGGGCTTAAATCATCATCAAAAATGATGAGTTCTACTTCCATTTCCTTTGCTATTTCTTTTACTTCTTCAATTTTCCCTTTTCCAATAAAAGTTTTATTGTTAGGAAAAGCAAGTTTTTGGGTTATCTTTTTTGCGGGAATTGCACCAGCAGTTTTGGCCAAAAAAGCTAATTCATCCAAATATTCTTCTGCCTGATTTTTGTTTTGCTCAGGAGTAATTACTCCTATAAGAATTGCTTTTTCTTTTCCCAATTAAAATAATTTATCGAAAGGGGTTCGGAGTAAAATCAGCACAAGGGCAATAAAAAAATAAATGAAAATGGTTTTTGCCGACTTTGTACTATCCTCTATTTCCTTTGCCTTCACCCTTCCAACTGATATAAGTATAATTGCTAAAAGCATCATTAAAGGATGCTCCACAAAAGTATATCTACTGTCTGAATTACTCATAACAACTGACCAATCTATAATATTAGATGCTTTTTTGCAGAATAAAATTATTCCAAATACCAATTGCAGATGGGCTAAAATCATGGTAATAGATAAAATCTTGCATTTTTGTAAACATAAATCTTTGCCCGCATAGCCAACTAAAAAAGATTTTACAATGGAGAACACAAGCATAAAAACCAATAAAAAAGGAAGATAATGATGAATCGTTAATGACATAAGTGCTGTGTTTTTTTATACAAATATACCGATTTTATACAGATGTATTTTAAAATGCATGGCACTTTATAAAAAATCTGTAAATTCACGGCTTTAATTTTACCATAATGATAAAACGAATATTCATTATTTTACTTTCTGTTTTTTACCTTTCCGCTTTTGGACAAGAAACATTTCCGGTAAATGGAGTAGCAACTGAGTACGAACCAATTTATGCTTTTATAAATGCGCATATTGTAAGTTCTGATAAGGAAATAAAAAATGGTATTTTACTGATTCAAGGTGATAAAATACTAGTAGTAGATACTGGCGTTCAAATTCCAACAGATGCAATAATAAAAGATTTAAAAGGCGATTATATTTACCCTTCTTTTATCGATCTAAACAGTCAATACGGTTTGCCAAAAACAAAAGAAATGGAATATTCTAATCGTCCACAATATACTAGTAAAAAAGAGGGGGCTTTCCATTGGAACCAAGCCATTCATCCAGAAATTATTGCTGCAAACCATTTTAAAAACAACAGAAAAAAAGCTATAAGCTTAAGAAGTATCGGATTTGGCACAGTGCTTAACCACCAACAAGATGGAATAGTTAGAGGCACTGGCGGATTGGTTTTACTCTCGGAAGAAAAGGAACATCAAAACATTTTGATAAAAAATGCGGCTGCCCATTACTCTTTTAATAAAGGAAGTTCCAGCCAGAGACACCCTACTTCCCTGATGGGAAGTATTGCTCTGCTTAGGCAAACTTATTTGGATGCAGAGTGGTACAGCCAGGGAGTTAAAGATATTAATTATTCGTTTGAAGCATTTAATAGTGGGCAAAATTTACCCCAAATTTTTGAAGTAAAAGATGCTTTTGATATTTCACGAATTTATAAAATAGCAGATGAATTTGAAGTGGATTATATTATCAAAGGAAATGGGGATGAGTATAAACAGTTGGATATAATTAAGGAAACGGAATTCTCTTTTATTTTACCGCTCAATTTTCCTAAAAGCTATGAGGTAGCAAACCCTGAGGAAGCTGAAAACATTACGATCGAACAACTAAAACACTGGGAAACCGCCCCTTATAATCCTGCTATTTTAGCCAATAATGACATTGTATTTTCACTTACAAGTTCGGGGCACAAAAACACTAAAGATTTTCTGACTCATTTGCGAAAAGCTATAAAAAGAGGTCTTTCTAAAAAGGATGCGCTTGCCGCTTTAACAATAATTCCAGCTCAATTTGTAAATGCTGAAAACTTAATTGGGAGTATTGAATCTGATAAGTTTGCTAATTTTATTATTTGCTCAAAAGATATTTTTGAAGATGGCATTATTTATGAAAATTGGGTTGCTGGGAAAAAATATGTGGTAAACAAAAAACAAGAAATTGATATAAGAGGATATTATACGCTCAATTCTGATGAGTTTGAAAATGAAATGGTAAGCATAAAAGGAACAAAGGAAAAGCCAAAAGCAATCCTCTTTTTATTGGACTCATTACCTCTTAAAACTTCTTTTTCGGAAAATGAAATAAGTGTAAATACAAAGGATGGCAATTTTCGTTTGGCTGGAACTTTTTCTGCTAGAAAAATAAGTGGAAGATATCAAGATGCAGATGGTATTTTCCATACTTTTTCAATGGTGCGGGATTCTCTTTTTGTAGAAAAGAAAAAAGAAATAAAAGTAGAAACAGATAGTATTATCCCGAAAATCTGGATGCCCAATAAATCCTATGGGTTTATACAAAAGCCAACAACTGAAATTATCATTTTCAAAAATGCGACAGTGTGGACAAACGAATCAGAAGGAATATTGGAAAATACTGATGTTGTAATAAAAGATGGAAAAATTATTGCAATTGGAAAAGAAATTGACCTTTCTGAAATTTTAGATAAAGAGGTAACCGTAAAAACAATTGATGCGAGCGGCAAGCACATCACTTGTGGTATAATTGATGAACATTCCCATATTGCCATTAGAAGAGGGGTAAATGAAAGCAGTCAAGCGGTTACAGCTGAGGTGCGAATAGGAGATGTAATAAATGCAAATGATATTAATATTTATCGTCAGCTTTCAGGAGGGGTTACTACTTCACAACTTTTGCATGGTTCGGCCAACCCTATTGGTGGGCAATCGGCTCTGATAAAACTAAGATGGGGAAGTAGTGCCGAAGAAATGAAAATTGATGGTGCAGATGGTTTTATCAAATTTGCATTAGGTGAAAATGTAAAACAATCCAATTGGGGCGATTTTAATAAGGTGCGATTCCCACAAACCAGAATGGGAGTTGAGCAAGTTTTTTATGATGCATTTTACAGAGCAAGAACTTACCAATTGGAGTGGGATTTGTATAATGCCATGCCAAATGGAATGAAAAGAAAATCAGAATCGCCAAGAGAAGATTTAGAACTTAATGCACTGGTTGAAATTTTGAAAAGTGAACGATTTGTTACTTGTCATTCCTATGTGCAATCGGAAATAAATATGCTAATGCATGTGGCGGATTCCATGCGTTTTTCCATTAATACCTTCACCCATATATTGGAAGGCTATAAAATAGCCGACAAATTGGTCAAACATGGAGCAGGCGGCTCTACTTTTTCTGATTGGTGGGCATACAAATTTGAAGTGAATGATGCGATTCCTTATAATGCGACATTGATGAATAATGCTGGGGTGGTTACGGCCATCAATTCGGATGATGCCGAAATGGGAAGGCGTTTAAATCAGGAAGCTGCAAAAGCAGTAAAGTATGGCGGAACCACTGAGGAAGACGCTTGGAAAATGGTCACACTCAATCCTGCTAAACTCTTGCATTTGGAAGATAGGATGGGTTCCATAAAAGTGGGGAAAGATGCCGACATTGTCATTTGGTCCAATAATCCTTTATCGGTTTACGCCAAAGCAGAACAAACTTATGTGGATGGTATTTGCCTATTTGATAAGGATAGAGACATACAATTAAGAGAGCAAAATTTGAGTGAGAGAATGCGTATTATTAAAAAAATGATAAGTGATAAAGGCAAAAAGAAAAAGCCAGAAAAAAAAGAAGAAAAACTATACCATTGTGATACCTTAGAGCCATGATAAGAAAACTAATTTTACATATATTCTTTATCGCTTTTGTACAAACTATTTTTGCACAAAGCCATGTTTTGTATCTGGGTGGCATAGCACATTTAGGAAACGGACTAAAAATTGAGAACTCTGCCATAAGTGTAGAAGATGGAAAATTCTCTTTGGTAGCTGACGCAAGTATTATCCGAATAAACCCTACTGCTTACGATACCATAATCAAGCTAAACGGTAAGCACATTTACCCTGCTTTTATTGTGCCAAATACTACCTTAGGAATTACTGAAATTGGGCAGGTAAGGGCTACGCATGATTATAGAGAAACGGGAGCACTTAATCCGAATGTTCGCTCACTTATTGCTTATAATACCGATTCAAAAATTATTACAACCATTAGAAGCAATGGAGTGCTTATAGCCCAAGTTACGCCAAGAGGGGGAACCATTTCTGGGCAATCTTCTGTAATTCATTTAGATGGGTGGAATTGGGAAGATGCAGTGCTTAGGGCAGATGATGGCTTGCATCTGAATTGGCCTAATTCTTATCATTATAGTGGTTGGTGGGCAGAGCCAGGAGAAAGTAAGAAAAATGATAAATACAACAAGCGAACTCAGGAGATAAAAACCTTTTTTACAAAAGCAGAGGCCTATGCCAAATCGGCTAATATTATGGATTTGCGAATGGAAAGCATGAAAGGGCTTTTTAGTGGAAGTAAAACGCTTTACATACATGTCGATTACGGAAAAGATATGCGAAAAGCAATTGAAATGGCAAGCAAATTACACATACAGAAAGTAGTAATTGTTGGGGCAGAGGATGCCTTAAAAATTGTAGATTTACTGAAAGAAAAAAATATTTCCTTAATTTTAAATAGGGTGCACCGACTTCCCGAAAGCCAAGATAGCCCCATTGATGAACCATTCATACAAGCCAAAAAACTGAAAGAAGCAGGGATTTTGTTTTGTCTTAGCTATGAAGGGGATATGGAAGCCATGGGTGCCAGAAATTTACCTTTCTCTGCTGGCACTGCTGTGGCTTATGGCCTGGATTATGAAGATGCTATTTCTGCAATTACTTTAAATACCGCCAAAATTTTAGGAATAGATACGCAAGTTGGCTCCATTGAACATGGAAAAGAGGCTACTTTTTTTATTAGCACAGGGGATGCACTAGATATGAGAACAAACAATGTGGAAAATGCTTTTATTAAAGGAAAGCCAATAGATTTAAACAACCACCAAAAGGAGCTTTTTGAGAAGTATAGAAACAGATAGTTATTTCTGCCAAACTAACTTCTTCCCAAATCCTAATTTATTATATGTCATTTTTATAAAAGTAAGTTGCATTGCCCAAAGTTGGGCTTTCATTTTTTCTGCATAAGGAAATGCTTTTAAGTATTTTGTTTTAGCAATTTTCAATTCCTCTTCTCTTAATTCTAATATTGTTCCCAGCAATTGCACCCCTTGTATTTTACTTATCTCTTTTGTTTCTAGTGCAATGGTTCCGGCCACATTTGGGTTTGCTATAAAATCTTGAGCGTGTCTGGTTTTGGTATCGGAAGAAAAAATCAGCCAATTTTTCTTTTCATCATACACATAAAAGCAATTGGCACAATAGGGCGTGTTGTCTTTGCTTGTCGCTAATGTAAGAAGGTGATGTGCTTTTATAAAATCGATAATTCGTTTATCAATCATCAATAGCCAATATTTGTTCTCACTCTTGTTAAAACCTCACGAGCAATTACCCTAGCTTTTTCTGCTCCTTTTTGGAGTTCTTTTTCAATAATATCTTTGTTTTCTATTAGGTGATTAAACTTTTCTCTCTCTTCCGTATATTTATCACAAATCAAATCAAAGAGTTCTTGTTTTGCATGGCCATAACCAAAATTACCAGCAGCATATTTTGCTTTTAAATTTTCTGATTGCTTTTCAGTAGCCAATAATTTATACAATTGAAATACATTACAATCCTCCGCATTTTTCTTCTCTTCCATTGGCGTAGAATCTGTTTTTATGCCCATTATTTGTTTCTTTAATTTCTTGTCCGATAGGAAAATATCAATGCCATTATTATAGGATTTACTCATTTTTTGTCCGTCAGTTCCCGGTACAATCATCACTCTTTCATCTACTTTTGTTTCAGGAATTACAAAAGAGTTTGGATATTTATGATTGAAAGCTCCGGCAATATCACGAGTGATTTCCAAATGCTGCATTTGGTCTTTTCCAACAGGAACTATGTTAGCATCATACAACAAAATATCAGCCGCCATCAAAACTGGATAAGTAAAAAGCCCTGCATTTACACACGAAAGTTTATTTAATTTATCCTTAAATGAGTGAGCATTTGCTAGCATAGGGTAAGGCGTGAAGCAGTTCAAATACCAAGTCAGTTCAGTTACTTCTGTAACATCCGACTGCCGATAAAATAGATTTTTTTTAGTATCAAAACCAAAAGCAAGCCAAGCAGCAGCAGTAGCGTAAGTATTCTCTTTTAAGGTTTCTACATCACGAATTGTGGTAAAAGAATGTAAATCCGCAATAAAAAACAAACTTTCGTTTTTCTCCTGTTTTGAAAGTGCTATTGCTGGAATTATTGCCCCTAACAAATTCCCTAAATGTGGCTTTCCTGTGCTTTGTATTCCTGTAAGTATTCTTGCCATTAACAATAATATTTGATGTTGTAAAAATAGGATTTTTATCTTTGCCGAATGAAATGGATAGGGTATCTTTTTAGTACGCTTTGGCGACTGTGGTTTTTACTGGTATTTTTTAGTGTTTTTTTAATTTTTATTCCGCTTCTTTTTTTCTTCACTTCCATCTGTCAAAATCATAAAACAGTTTGCCACTTAGCTCGCTATTGGTCAAAACTAACACTTTGTTTATCCTTTATTTCTCCAAAAGTTGAGTGGGAAGAAAAGTTGAGCAAAGATGAACATTATATATTTTGCCCTAATCATGTTTCTACATTAGACATTCCCCTTATTCTGGCAGTATTGCCAATCCCTTTACAATTTATGGGAAAAGCTGAAATTGCAAGCATTCCCCTATTTGGCTGGTTTTATAAAAACAATAGTGTAATTGTAGATAGAAGCAAAATAAAAGATGCTTATGCTGCTTTTATTAAGGCAGGAATTAAATTAGATGAGGGGATTAGTATGTGTATTTTTCCGGAAGGAGGAATTCCTAAAAAAGAAGTTTTTTTAAAACCATTTAAAAACGGACCTTTCCGTTTAGCTATTGAAAAAAGTGTAAAAATTGTACCAATCACTTTGGCTGATAATAAAAAAATATTTCCCCAAGAATATTTTAAAGGAAGGCCAGGAATTGTAAGGATTAAAATTCATGCGCCTATTAAAATAAATGAAAACAATTCCTTAGAAAATTTGAATAACACAGTTTACAATACTATTTTTGAACAATTGAAAAGAGATGAAAATAACTAACAAACTAATAGAAGATATTGCCGCTTTGGCAAAGTTGGAATTTGATGCAAAATCAGCTGAACTAATGAAAGCTGATTTGGAAAAAATTATTGGTTTTGTAGATAAATTAAGTGAGATTGACACGGAAGGTGTTGAACCGCTTATTTATTTAAGTGAAGAAGTAAATGTGCTGAGGGAAGATGAAATACGAGCAGTTATCTCACAAGTAGAAGCTCTGAAAAATGCCCCTCAGAAAGATTCTGACTATTTTAAAGTGTCTACTGTGCTTAAAAAATAAATCTTAATAATAAGGCACCATAAATACATACACCAAAACACCCGTAATCGCCACATACATCCATATTGGAAAAGTCCATTTTACAATAGCTTTGTGTTTCTCTATTTCACCAGTCAACCCCCTGTATATTGAAAACATTGCCAATGGCAAAACAGGAATTGACAACAAGATGTGAGAAATAAGAATGAAACGATAAGTAATTATATATTCTCCTAAATATTTTGTGTTTCCGTGATCAAGTACTAATTTTGAGAAAACATAAGAAATTAAAAATACGGATGACAACACAAAAGCAGATAACATGGCTGCTTTATGCAAATTCGTTTTTTTATTTTTTATCAGGATAAAACCTGTGAATAGTAAAACAGCTGTTGATCCATTCAAGATGGCATGAAAGAAAGGCAATGAGCTAAAGTCAATGCTTTCTGACTCGATATGAAAAACAGTTGGGAATAACATTAATACCGCAACTGCAATTGGAATAATTACCGACAAAGCAATAATCAGTGGTACAAATATTGAATCTTTTTTTTTCATCTTTTTTTATCGCATTAAAAATTTATCCAGCACATAGATAATTTGCATAATAGGCAAGTAGGCAAATGAGCTTAGCATTACTTTTAATGCGCTCTTATCGTCAGTATTATTATATAGTTTGACGGATTTAAGTGTAAACCAAATACCTAAAACAAATACTGAACTTGCGCCATACACTGAAAGTGTTAAATCGGTATAATTCCAAAAAAATGGTATAACGGAAATGATTGTCATAAATAGTGACGCAACTATTGAAATAAGTGCAGGGTATTTTCCTTTTTTTCCTCCATACATCATTTTAAATCCAGCTTTTTTATATTCTGCATCTTGCACCCAAGAGATAGCAATAAAATGAGGAAATTGCCAACAAAACTGAACAGCAAATAGCACTCCTGCTACAAGGCTAAAATCGTTAGTTGCCGCTACCCATCCTAGTAAAATGGGAATTGCTCCAGGGAAAGCACCTACAAAAATAGCGATAGGTGATATCCGTTTTAATGGGGTATACACTAAAACATATAGTAATATTGACAGCACCCCAAACAAGCAACTTTTAAAACCTCCTGGGACAACACTGTACAATGCCAATAAACCAATACCACCAATAAGAGTAGCAAAAACTAAGGCTTGAGGTGAGGATAAATTCCCTAATGGTAAAGGTCTCTGAGCTGTTCTCTCCATGAGTTTATCGTGCTTTTGCTCCAATATCTGATTGAATGCATTTGCCGAACCTGTTACTAAAATACCGCCAATTATCAGATAAGAAATAGCAAAAAGAGAAAGACTTTCAACCCCTAATAAATACCCTATTACAGCTGAAAACACAACTGTTGCTGAAAG
>TARA_B110000196_G_scaffold211353_1_pt1 | contig 18976 bp, 13 predicted proteins | sample TARA_B110000196 | Tara Oceans TARA_B110000196 (sample SAMEA4397072) | marine metagenome | biome: Polar Biome; feature: [MES] marine water layer (ENVO:01000295) within the mesopelagic zone...; material: water (ENVO:00002006), including particulate matter (ENVO:01000060) such... | reverse complement strand
CAAGAGAAAACATTATGAGCTCTACAGCTTCAGTGAATACAACAATAAACAACCCACAATCCACAAGGAGTCCCTTCAAAATCGCCGACCTCTCATTAGGCGAATGGGGCAGAAAAGAAATCCGACTGGCAGAGCAAGAAATGCCTGGACTAATAGCTCTTCGAGAAGAATATGCAGCAAGCCAACCTCTTTCAGGGATGAGAATTATGGGCTCGTTGCACATGACCGTACAGACAGCAGTGCTAATCGAAACTCTTGTTGACTTAGGCGCAGACGTCAGATGGGCCTCCTGCAATATTTTTTCTACTCAAGATCATGCAGCCGCGGCCACAGTCATCGGTCGTAATGGAACCCGACAAGACTTAAAAGGTGTTCCTGTTTTCGCATGGAAGGGCGAAACATTAAAAGAATACTGGTGGTGCGCGGAACAAGCTTTGACTTGGCCCGATGGGAATGGACCCCATCTGCTCGTGGACGATGGAGGTGATGCGACGCTCATACTGCACCAGGGAGTTGAGTGTGAAAAGACTGGTCAAGTACCGACTTTCGACCCAGATAATGATCCAGAAGAAAAGGGTGTCATTCTAGATTTACTGCGTTCATCCTTCAGCGAAGATAAGCAGAAATGGCAGCGTTTAAGCCAGAGTATCCAAGGCGTCTCCGAAGAAACTACCACTGGAGTCCATCGTCTCTATGAAATGGAAAACGAAGGTTCACTACTTTTCCCAGCTATTAACGTCAACGACTCGGTTACAAAGTCGAAATTTGACAACCTTTACGGATGCAGGCATTCCGTGATCGATGGCTTAAACAGAGCGACTGATGTGATGATCTCTGGAAAAACAGTCCTAGTCTGTGGCTACGGTGACGTCGGCAAAGGCTGTGCACAAGCATTAAAATCACAGGGTGCCAAAGTATTCATCACTGAAGTAGACCCGATATGTGCACTCCAGGCTTGCATGGAAGGGTTCACTGTTCGCCGCTTGGAAGACGTGGTAGAAACGGTGGACATATTCATCACTGCCACCGGGAACAAAGATGTTCTCACCGCTGAGCACATGTCTCGCATGAAGGATAAGGCCATCGTCGGGAATATCGGGCATTTTGATAACGAAATAGACATGGCTGGATTAGCCGAGACACCAGGAATTGAATGTCATAATATCAAACCTCAGTACGATGAGTGGGCCTTCCCTGATGGTCACAGTGTCATGGTCTTAGCCGAAGGAAGGCTTCTGAACTTAGGATGTGCTACTGGGCACCCCAGTTTCGTAATGTCAGCCAGCTTTACGAATCAAGTCATCGCTCAAGTCGAACTGGCAACCAACCCAGATCAGTACGTTAACAAAGTTTACGTACTTCCAAAATTTCTGGATGAAAAAGTAGCCAAACTACATCTTCAGAAATTGGACGCACAGCTAACCGAGTTGACAGAAGATCAAGCTTCCTATATCGGCTTAAGTAAGCAAGGACCGTTTAAGCCTGAGGCATACCGCTATTAGACAACTTTGGGGGGCCAACTCAAATAAATCTGAGAAATCAATGAAGAACCTGATACTACAAGGATTCATAGGATTCACCCTGGCTTTAACTGCTGTATCAACTGTAAGAGCACAAAATAACTTGACCATAGAGGAAGTTAAGAATGGCCTTTATTCCATTAGTGGAAACGGTGGAAACGTTGGGGTACGAGTCACAACTGAAGGAGTGATCCTAGTCGACGACAAATACCCTCAAGATTTTTCTGAAATCCAAAAACTTGTTAGACAAGTCAGTGACCAACCAGTCAAATACATTCTAAATACCCATCATCATGGAGATCACTCTGGAGGAAATGTTGAATATATCAACATTTCCGAGATCATCGCTCATCAAAATGCCCGTGATAACATGGTAAGAGGCAACCAAGAAGCACCTCCAAGGCTGGTCTTTACCGATCAGACTGCTGTATACCTAGGTGGGGTAGAAGTCCGCGCGTTCTATATGGGCCGTGGACACACAAATGGTGACGCTGTGATCTACTTTCCCGACCTAAAAACATTACATGGAGGCGACTTGCTTCACACAATCGCACCATTCATTGACTACGCCAACGGTGGTAGTAGTAAAAGTTGGGTAAGTACTATGAATAGCATCCTTTCCCTAGATTTCGACACCGCGATTCCAGGTCACGGCGCTGTAATGAGTCGTGATGATGTTGTTGCCTTCAGGAATCAAATGGAGGCGGTTCGTGAGCGTATGACTAAACTCGTCACATCAGGCATGCAAAAGAGCGAGGCTTCTGAAGGCATCCGTTCAGAAACATTAAGCTGGACGATGGAGGCAGATGGCCTCTTTATGCAAAGGAGTATTCCTGGATTTTATGACGAAATAGCCGCGGAGATAAGACGCTAGGCACTAGGCCTCCTGGAGACAGAGCCCTATTCTTTCCTTAGGCCAGTGATTCAACAGCTTGAATCACACTGTCAATATCCTCCATGGTGTTATAAATATGAGGACAAAGACGAATCCCCGTGAATGCCCCTCCCATGGCAGCCCCAGCCACACCGTGCTCCTCGTAAAGCCTGGAAAATAACTCGCGGGCATCAGACCCCTGGGGTAAGCACACCACTACTCCACCACTGAGGTCTGGACGGAATGGAGTATGAAACTGAGTTCCAGGAAGACGTTCTTTCAACCCAGTCTTCAGCGCAGTAGCTAGCTCTTTAACCCGTGCTGCTATTCTCTGTTTTCCAATGGTGTCGTGGAAGCGAACCGTCGTTGCCACAGCCGCCACAGCCGCATCATCTCTTTGCCCCAGAACTTCAAACTTACGAGCACCGTTCTTCACAGCATTTTCCCAGCCAACGCCAACATGGGTGGGCCAAAGTTGGTCTACTGTAGACTCGCGAACATAGAGGACTCCCGCTTCTCTAGGACCGAGGAACCATTTGTGTGCACTCCCAGTATAAAAATCGCAACCTATTCCATGTAAATCCACTTCTAAACACCCAAAGCTCTGAGCTCCATCCACCATGGCATAAGAACCATTGGAATGAGCCATTTCACATAGTCGAGTAGCTGGGAGTTTCACTCCCGAAATATTAGATACGTGACTAAATGAAACCAACTTAGTCTGAGGTGTGAGGGCAGCTTCAAAGGGTGCCAGCAACTCTTCATGCGATTCTGGATTCGCCGGAGTACTGACTCTTTTTACAGTAAAGCCGTACCTTTCTGCTCTAACATCCCAAGATATACTGTTGGTTGGGTGGTTCTGGTCCCACAAAACCACTTCGTCTCCAGGTCCCAGATCCAATCCATTGACCACCGTAGCATTAGCCGCACTCGTATTCCGAACTATAGCTATCTCGTTAGGACTGGCTCCTAAGAATTGAGCTAACATGTTACGTGAAAGTTCTTGTAATCCCGAAAACTTACTTCGGTTTTGAGCTGAAGGGTCTTGATCCACATCTAATGTTAAGCCTAAGAGTTGGTTCTGGACTGAGATTGGAGATGGACATAGGTTCGCCGCATGCATAAACAGAAGATCACTATTTAGTGAAAAAGATTCCTTCACTAGTTTCCAGTAACTTTCGTCTACTACACTGGAAGGAGATACTTCCTCCAATTTCTCCCTCGCAGTCGCGAGGATTTCTCCTTCACGGTCCATTCTGATGGAGTCATGGCTTCCCGCTCTTGTAAACGACGACACAGAAGCAGATGCGACTACCCCACCCAAAGCATTGTTCAAAAATTTACGGCGAGTGTGCATCCTCATTTGTCCTCCTAGCAAACAGAAAATCTAAATTAGATTGTACCCTATCTATATTTGTAAAGCCGTCATACAACAGAGCATAAACACTCATAATCCTCATGCCATCACAGGCTACCTAACTAGAGCATCCAATGAGGTGCGATTCAAGAACTGACCTTTGGTCACCACTGCCTGGACCGATCGGGTATTCGTAATGTCATCCAATGGATTGCTTCCAAGTAATACAAGATCAGCCAAGCGACCTGGTTCAATCGTACCCATCTCATGTTCCAGATTGAAAAACTCAGCAGGACGCAAAGTAGCTGCTCGCAAAGCCTCCAAGGGAGACAACCCGGCCCGAACCAACATTTCCAGCTCACTGTGAAGGCTGTATCCTGGTGCAGCAAAGCCAATTGGAGTGTCGGTACCAGCTCCGATGGGCACACCAGCCTCATGCATCAATCTGACGAGGAAAAGGCTCCAATCGGGAAATGTAGTATCAGTGTTCCGGTCCTCCATTGATCCACCGCCAGCCGTAGCCCAATCCACAGCTGCCACTTCAGGTAGTTTTTCTAGGACTTCATCCCAGTCTAGCCTTGCAAAAGGAGGCTGTAGAGCCATAGCATTCAATCTCAGAGTTGGCACTTGTATAGTGGACATCATAGAAGCTAAGACTTCTCCGCACTCTGCTTCGTCATACGCCTTCACAGAGGGAATGCGATATTGACTATGGAGCTGTGACCGAAGAGCTCCTCCAGCCATCCCTTCTGGATTGGTAAGAAGCTGTCTCCTATCTGCAACCAAAGAACTGGGGTTTGCCGTACAGTCCATCTCAATATTGCGCAGATGCTCTAGGGACTGCACATGCGGCCCCACATCTCTAGCTTGCATAGAGAGAGGAACATGCCCGTCCATCGGGAGGCCCCAAGCTTCGGCCTCTTCTACTAGAACCTTAAATACCTCCGGCGTGACCATCTCGTAGATCTTTACAAAGTCTACTCCAGCCTCTGCCAGACGTGCCATGTTAGCCCGTGCCGTTTCGGGGTCAGGATTGCCAATTCCCAACAGAGGCATATTGTTTCCGTCGTAAACCACATGCTCGCCATCCATCAACGGACCTGCAAAGAATACCCGTGGGGCAATTGCACCTTCAGCTCGTATCGCTTCAACAGCCGGGACTACTAACTCCAAAGGACCACCTGTGTCACGAATACTAGTGATGCCATGGTTCAAAAATAAGCCAGGCATAGCTTCTGTAAATCTTTGATCGTAAGTAAGGTGTACATGAAAGTCCCAGAGACCAGGAATAAGGTATTGACCAGTCCCATCGACAACCTCCACAGCACTTACTGCTTCCTCTGCCGCCTGTACCGCAATAATTCGCCCTGCGCTGACAACAACAGTCTGAGCCTCACGAGCACCGTTTTCAGCATCGATAATAGTGACATTCCGGATGGCCAAATCGGCCATCTGTTCACTGGATGTGCAAGATGCCAGAACCAATAAAGCAACAAAAACAAAACAGGGTCGTGACGTTATTTTTTTATTCATGAAAATAAAGCGATTAAGTGTACTCATGTTGCTTTCTCCATAGGACTAGGAACTGGAAAATCAGTTATACCCTAACATCCCGCACCTCAAAACAAAACAGAAGAAATAGCAATACAATAAATTCCTTCATCCGTTGGCATATAAAACAGCAACAAAATGGCTTACTTATGCGATCCTTAATTGCCAGTTTTTGTCGTGCCCTTCCACAGGCTGTACAATGTCTGAATCGATTGTGATTTGAACCACTGATTGCAATTTTTTTAACCCTATTTTATAAGCCGACAAAAACGTGAGCTTCGTCCACCTACACACCCATTCTGAATTTTCACTCCTCGATGGAGCTAACCGCATTGGTGACCTGATCGGTAGAGCCAAAGAATATGAAATGCCAGCACTAGCCCTAACAGACCATGGGTGTCTATTTGGAGCTTGGCAATTCCATAAAATGGCGAACGCCGAGGGCATTAAACCTATCATTGGAATGGAAGCTTACGTAGCGCCCGGAGACCGCAAAGACCGCACGCGACCTGGAAAAGGAGAAAGGGCTTACTATCACCTCATCCTTCTAGCCAGAGATCTGGAAGGATACAAAAATCTGATAAAACTTTCCTCTATTGGGTATACTCAAGGCTTCTACCGTAAGCCACGGATAGATCGGGAAACCTTAGCCAAACATTCAGGTGGATTAATCGTTAGCTCTGCCTGCTTAGCAGGAGAAATCGCAGACAACCTGATGCAAGACGCCTGGGACCAGGCACGTGAAGCCGCCAATTGGTATGGTAATGTCTTCGAAGACAGGTATTACCTAGAAGTACAAGCCCATGACTCTGAAGGCCAATCAGAACTGAACCGTAAGATTTTCACACTAGGTGATGAACTAGGACTGCCGATCGTAGCGACTAACGATGCTCATTTTCTCAAATCTGAAGACCACGAAGCGCACGATGTCCTGCTTTGTATCGGCCTTGGGAAAGATCGAGAGGACGAAAGTAGGATGCACTACGACAAAGGTCTCTACTTCAAAAGTGCTCCAGAGGTAGCAGCCTGTTTCCCAGATCGACGTGATGTCCTCCAAAACACTTTAGACATTGCAGACCAAGTCAATGTGTCCTTTAAAAAAACTTACCACTTGCCAGCCTTCCCTGTACCTGACAGCCAATCCGATGAAAACGACTACCTGGTTTACCTTAGTGAAAAAGGAGCCAAGGACAGGTACGGGGATCCACTTCCCGTACCTGTCCAGGAGAGACTGGATCGCGAATTAGAGACTATCACAAAAACTGGTTATGCTGGCTATTTTCTCATCACTTGGGACTTCGTTGATTGGGCAAAAACTCAGGGAATCCCAGTAGGGCCTGGCCGCGGATCTGCTGCTGGATCAATCGTTTCCTATTCGTTAGGAATAACCAATGTCGACCCATTAAAATTCGACTTACTTTTTGAAAGATTCCTCAATCCCGACCGTATTTCAATGCCTGATATCGACATCGATTTCTGCTATGAGCGCCGCGCCGAGGTAATCGAGTACGTCAAGGAGAAATACGGCACTGATGCTGTAGGTCAGATTATAACCTTTGGTACAATGAAATCCCGTGCAGTCATTCGTGATGTTGGTAGAGTTCTTGGTTTTGAAGTGTCAGAAATAGACAAAATAGCCAAGATGATCCCGAATACTCCAGGCCAATCTTTCACCGTAGAGGAGGCCTTAAAGAAAATCAAAGATATCAAGCAAATCTATCAGAGCGGTGATCGCTACAAGCAACTCTTTAATTACTCAATGACCCTGGAGGGACTTTCAAGGCACTCATCCGTCCATGCCGCTGGAGTAGTTATTGCTCCAGGACCGTTGGACGACTATGTCCCCGTATGCACTCAGAGCTCTCGTGCAAGTAAGGTCAACGGAGCCTCGAAACCGATTCAAGTCACCCAATATGATATGAACTGCCTAGAAGATGCTGGTATGCTCAAAATGGATTTTCTTGGATTAAAAACTCTAACCGTAATCAATGACACAGTAGAAGCAATAAAGATTAGAGCTGGCACCTTACAACACCCCGGAACCGGACAAAGCCACGATTCAATTGACCAAATCCCACTAGATGACTCTACCGTGTATGAAATGCTATCAAGTGGAGGTACGTCAGGAGTTTTTCAATTCGAATCAAATCTTGCAATAGATAAGCTGAAAGCCATGAGATGTGACGAGTTTAACGATCTAGTGGCCACCAATGCACTCATCCGACCCGGACCCCTTGATTCAGGAATGACAGACAGTTACATCCGAAGAAAAACTGGGCAGGAAGAAGTCACCTACGACCATCCTGACCTGGAGACGATTCTTAAACCCACTTACGGCATCATCGTATACCAAGAACAGGTCATGCGTATCGCCAACGTGATCTCAGGCTACAATCTCGCTGAAGCTGACGTTCTCAGAAAAGCAATGGGCAAGAAGAATGCAAAACTAATTAAGAAAGAGTTAAAACAATTTGTAAAAAGAGCAGTTGAAAGAGGGGTGGACAGTGATATCGCAGACAACTTGTCCGAACAGATAGAGACCTTCGGAAGATATGGCTTCAATCTGTCCCACTCAGTCGCCTACTCCCTTCTCTCCTACCAAACTGCATGGCTCAAAGCCCACTATCCATCTGAATTTATGGCGGCAGTCCTCTCTTCTGTTGTTTCCAATACAGATGACGTAGTCAAGTACATAGGTGAATGCAGAGAGATAGATCAATACTTGTCAGGACTGATTCATCCTATCGAAGTACTTCCTCCAGATATAAATGAATCCGGATGGAAATTTACTGCAGTAGGGATAAATCAAATCCGCTTCGGCTTAGGAGCGGTTCGAGGTGTTGGATCGTCAGCAGTGAAAACTCTAATTCAGGCGCGTGAATTGGGAGGGGCATTCAAAACCATGTTTGATTTCTTAGAACGAGTGGACCTCAGAGCACTAAATAAACGTGCGGTGGAAGCCCTTCTCAGTGCTGGGGCTATGGATTCTTTTGGACACCGAGCCCAGCTTCTAGATGGATTAAATATAGCGTACGCAGAAGTCAATGCTCGCAACGCTGAAATCGTCTCAGGGCAAGAGTCTCTTTTCGGACAAAGTGAAGACGCTATCCAACGTGCAGATCCCAGCCTCCCAGAAATTCCGGAATGGTCAGCACAAGAACGATTGGCCAGAGAGAAAGAAGCGTTGGGTTTCTTTATCTCTGGCCATCCGCTAGACCGTTACCGACATCTAATGGAAAATTTTCGGATAAATACGAGTACTGTTAAAGACCACCCCGGCCTATCGGTAGAAATTCCCTGTGTTGTCACCAAGGTAGATAAAAAAATCTCTAGAAAAGACAACTCCGAATGGGCAAAAATAACAGTGGAAGATTTCCAGGGAACAGTGGACGTACTAGCCTTCAAGGACAATTGGATTAAATCCCGAGAGACACTCACCCAAGATTCTGCTGTTATAGTGAAAGGAAAAGTGAGCAACCGGGAACGTGATGAAGAAAACCCACCTGTGTTCCTGGATGAAGCTGTCTCCATCGATGAACTACCAAACAGCGGAAAAATGACTGTTGAAATCAACTGGGGGGAAAACAGTGGATTGATTGAGGGGACATTATCACAAATCAAAAAAACCGTAACTGATCACCCTGGAAATGCTCCCTTAGAACTTTGCTTGAACGACCAAGATAATGGACCTCCAATTCGCATGAGATCTCGAACACTTTACATAGATCCGAGTCCCGAGACCCTAGAAGAGCTAGGAGAATTATGTGGCAAGCCACAAGTACGGCTGGTCAAATCACCGAAAACGGCTGGACTCTAGAACTGCATATAACATGGTAAAAGATTTGATACAAAATAGTGATGCGAGCAGAAAGATGAATCTCATCCTCCAGGCGTCAATTTCCTATTCTAAATCGGGAGTAATAGTAACCTGTGTATAATCTTGAGGGAGGAGTGCCAGTAGAGAGGCTTACGGCACAATCTATAAGAATATTCTCTGAGTCAGTCCTCGAATCCTTAGGGGCCTCTGAAGAAGAAGCTAAGATAACGGCAGATGGACTAGTAACTGCATCTCTCTGGTGGCATCCTGGGCAAGGGCAAGGGCTGGAAAAACTTTTTCGTTACAAAAGACGCATACTTAACGGTGGTATCCGACCAGCTGCTCCTATGGTTTGGTTGAAGGATCGAGGATCCATTGCTTTGCTAGATGCTCAAAAAGGACTGGGTTATGTGTCAGCTAACAAAGCAATGGGGAAAGCACTTCAAAAAGCCAAGAGATCAGGAATATCAATGGTCAGTGTTTGCCACAGTAACCATTTTGGAATCGCTGGATATCACGCAAAATGGGCAGCTGATGCAGGTATGATCGGAATTGCAATGACTAATGCCGGAGCCGAAATGGCACCCTGGGGTTCTGTCACTCCAATCCTAGGAACCAACCCCTGGGGTATTGCTGTACCAAGGCCTAACGGAAAGCATCCTATTGTCTTAGACATGGCACTGACTCAATCAGGAAAAGGTATGATGCGTTGGTATCAGCGTCAGGGATTATCAATGCCAAGATCCTGGGCATTGACCCAAGCAGGGGGAACCACCGAAGACCCCAAAGCAGCCGACAGTGGAGTACTGCTACCTATGGGAGATTACAAAGGATACGGGCTCAGTCTAATGACAGATATTCTCACAGGTGTCCTAACTGGTTCTCTCTTTGGGTCACAGGTCTTTCAAGACGATACTAATTTTGATGTAGCCCACACTCTGATTGCAATCAATATAGAATCGTTCATGGAAAAGAAAATCTTCGATCAGCGCCTCGAGTCATTACTCACCGATGTCCTCGGTGCAAACCCAACAGACCCAGAATTTCCAGTGCAACTACCTGGAGAAGCAGAACAACTGCGAGCACTGAAGAGAAAGACTGAAGGTATACCAGTAGATAAACAAACCGTCAAAGGGCTCCAAGCACTGGCGGATGAACTAAGCATACCCTTCCTATTAGAGAAGGTACAATAAGGAGTCCTCATGACAGAAGTTTTGAGAATAGGCAACCTAGAAGTCAAACCGGATAGTACGATGCGAGGTGCTATAGCCACCGGTAAACGATTCGACGGACGACCAACTGAAATACCTATACTAGTTTGTCGAGGTAAAGAAGACGGGCCAAAGTTATGGTTGAACGGTGCCACCCACGGCGACGAACCTGAAGGAGCCCTCTCCATTTTCAAGACTTTTGAATGGCTTGAACACTCCTTGATAAGAGGCACAGTCGTTGGAGTTCCAGCGATGAACGTACCCGCCTTCGAAGCTGGAAAACGAGGGGATCCTTTGGACGGCTTTACATATGATATGAACCGTATTTATCCTGGCCGACCAGATGGCTACCCAACTGAGCGATCCGCCTGGGCCCATTGGGAAGCGATGAGGGATAACTGCGATCTACAGATAGCCATCCATTCAGGAGGCGAACATTCCTATCTGGCACATATGATATTCGCTTCTGATAACCCAAAAAGTTTGGAATTGGCCGGTGCTATGGGAACCAATTGGGACCTCGTCTTCCGTAGTGGACAGGGTGGGAATAATCCTGCTTCTAAAATAGGAGACTCGGGAAAAGCCGGTATCACTATCGAGTTAGGGGGGAATTGCCGCACTTTGACTAATGATTTTCACGAAGTCACTGAGGACCTTTCCAGTGGATACCGAAACGTAATGAAGCATTACAAAATGATCGAAGAAGAAGGACCCCCCGCGTACGCACCGGAATGGCGTATGGGCCATCAACAAGCTCTCCTGGCTCCTTCTTCCGGTATGTGGGTAGGAACTCCTGATATCCCTTTCGAAACAGAAATACAGAAGGGGACAGTCCTAGGTAGCATTTATGACCTCTACGGTGACATACAGTCACAAGTGAAGGCTCCAGAGGACGGTGTGGTATTCGGCCTGCGCTCTCGACCCTCGGTGATGGCCGGAGAGTGGTGTTGCTTCTTTGGTATCATAGACGAGGTACGAACAGACCTCATCGGATCATAATTAAGCCAAAACAATACTTTATCTTACTATACAATAAATCACATATATTATATTAATATGCGTGATTATCTACTATTTTTATTGATTTAAAAGGCTTTACCTCCTCCTGGTCCGTTTACGGAGTTTACCTAAGTGCAACCTATTATAAGCCTGAACTATCCCCTTGTTGATCACACTGGGATGTTTCATCTCGTCTTCCGCAATCGTAATCGCAGCGTGGCCCATTATCTGGTAGCGAATAAACCATTTAAGGTGAGTATCGCCAACCTGTAATCTTCCAAAGACAAGATCCATTACTCGATCCATTTCTAGCCTTACGTGTTCTCTAGCTTTCTTCCCTGCAAGTTTCGATGGCAATAGTATCTCAATCGCGCGGCCAACATCATTCGGGAAGCACCAACCCCCCTCGCTATTTCTTCCATCCTTCCTACAGGCATCTACATGCCACTTAAACCATTCATATTGCCAGCTCTCATAAAGGCCAAAATGTTGCAACCAATCTTGAAATTTTACTTCGAATAACTCTGGTTTGTTTTTGGAACAATACAATGGACCTGAATCCATCCACTTCCACATCTCAGGACACATTCCATGGGCAACCTCCAGGAATATCCTCCTCAGTGCATGAGTAGAAGTAAGATAGGCACCCGCCAACGCTCCTTCCTCCTTTCCTTGAAGCTTATCTTCTAAAACAGGAAGGTCTATATTCTTGTTTAACCCTTTCTCCGGTTGCCAAAAAGGATGCTTATTTCGCACCCTAAATTTCTTTTTATTGATCCAACCAGCCATACTGTCTCATACCCTTGAATCCGAAACCAACTTTCTCAGAACCAACTAACATTATCAATGCTTCCTAACGGATATTATACTATAATATCTCACTATAGTGCATATTAACAATGCATAGATTATACTACTTCATACTTTTTAATAAAGACCAGGAAGATCGCGGGAGCCATGGACAAGGAGGTGCATACCACCAATCGGCCTAATTCTTGAGAGAACTAACCTGTCGACCTATTCGAAATGTTCCAACTACAGCAATTCGTGTCGCAGAGGCCATTAATAACTTCCGAATTCTGTCAGTATCTTCTTTTCGCCTATGCTTGACCTCTAAGAAAAAACGGTAGGTCCAGGGAACCCCTGTTGGCCGTGACTCCAAGTAAGCCAAATCATAGCTCCCCTCAGCCAGCGCATTCAATAAATCCCGGAGAGCCCCTGGCTGATTGCTAGTTTCAACGTTCAGTACTGTCTTAAATAGATCCTGAGAATCGGACATCTCCTTCTCCACTCGGTTTGACTGATTGAAAAATTCCTCTCTATCCTCCTTTTTTTCAATCATAAAAAGCGGGTCTGGTTGTCCAATCTGTCTTGGATATTCGCCCTTACTATATCCAGCCCATACAACTGGGATGCACCTTTTGAGCAGATCGCTAAAATTGAGTCATCGCCCAGTGCGGCCACCTCTCTAGCTGCCCCTGCAGTATCGTGCAGCTCTACCGCTGTAAGATGATTCCATCGCTGAAAGAATTGCTTACACTGGCCCAAGGCTATAGGGTGAGACCAGACTTCTCTCGCCAGTTCAAGGCTTACACCCCCCTCTCCTACTAACTGAAGTTCTATGGGAATGGTCACCTCTTCCAAGACACGCACGGAACCCTCTACTAATGTTTCATAAGCAGAAGTTACTCCCCCAGCTATAGTATTTTCTACTGGCAATACACCAAGCTCTACTTTCCCTTGTTCCACTTTCTGAACAACTTCCATAAAGCTACGAGCTGGCACTGTGACGCATCCTGGTCTCAGCAAATATGCAGCCTCTTCACTGAAAGCACCGCTTTCGCCTGGGAAGGCCACCCTGGGCCGTCCCAGGTCCACAGAATCAGACTTCTTAGATTTCTCGAAAAGCGACTGCTGGCCCTTCCGCTCCACCGCCTTTCTACAATAGTCGATCACAGCCCTAATAATTCTTTCGAATCCATCTTTGGGGATCCCTGCTTCCTGGGCTACACGGTGAGATCTTCGAACGATTTCCGATTCTCTGATTTGATCAAAAGATGAAGCTCTTTTGCGGGATTCATATTTGCCAATATCTTCGGCTATACGAACGCGTTTAAAGCATCGAGGAGCAATTTATCGGCATCGTCAACCTTCTCACGCAAGGTCTCTAGAGAGTCGGGTGACTCTCTAGACTTGCCACTATTCGGGCCAACATTCACGTTTGTCTTCCTTTAAGGTTTCTTTTTTGCTTCAATAGATTAGTCAAGGCAAAGAATTCGGATCTACCCTCTGACGTTCAACCAGCTTACCACGTCCTCTCGCTGCAAGAGGCTCCCCTCCTTCAACAATCACTTCCCCTCTTGAAAGAGTGACTGTGGGAAACCCTGAAACTATAAGTCCCTGATAAGGAGTGTAGTCTACCGCGGAGTGCAAGCAGCCCGGATCCAGCTCTGTCTTTTTTTCTGGATCAACAATCACTATATCAGCATCCGCGCCTATATCTAAGGTCCCTTTATTTGGATACATACCAAAAATACGAGCTGGATTAGTTGAAGTTAGTTCCACAAAACGACTGGGAGAGATTCTCCCTGCCTTGACTCCGTAGGTGAAGATAAGAGGCAAACGAGTCTCTATACCAGGCAGACCGTTAGGTATCCTCGTAAAATCACCACGGCCTCCAGTTTTTTGGCCCTCATAACGGAATGGCGCATGGTCGGATGAAATCTGTTGAAGTAATCCATCTTCAACGGCACTCCAAAGAGCTTCTACGTGATCGATCCCACGTATAGGAGGGCTACATACAAACTTCGCTACCTCAAAACCCATAGTTGGGTCATAAACCGAATCATTCAAGACTAAATACTGAGGGCAGGTTTCGCCCACTACAGGTTGACCGCGTCTACGAGCATCTTCCACATGTCTAGCGACTGCTTCAGAAGTAACATGAGCGATACAGATTGGAGCTCCTGCTAATTCCGCCAACATTATAGCTCTATTCGTTGCTTCAGCTTCCACGGCCACGGGACGACTAGAAGCATGAAACTGTGGGCCCGTTTCTCCACGAGTCAGGTGTCTTTCGATCAAATGAGTGACTGCACAATCGTTTTCACAATGCAAATAGGCCAATCCTCCACTAGTGGCCACTTCTTCTAGTAGGGTCAGTAGGTCGCCATCTCCTACCTTCTTGTCTCCGTAAGTCATATAGATTTTAAAGGATGGGAACCCTGATCCAACCAAACTTTCTATCTCTTTGATTGAGTTAGGGTTAACATCAGTCACAATCGTATGAAAAGAATAGTCGACCACACTGTCTGGAGAGATTTCAGCCAGCCTGCGATCTCTCGCCTTGATGAGCGACTCTCCCTGAGCCTGTAAAGAAAAATCGATTATCGTCGTCACCCCTCCACATGCCCCCGCTATCGTTCCCACATAGAAGTCATCTGCTGTCCTGACGCCAAGCCTTTCGATAGGATGGTCCAGGTGTGTATGTGTGTCTATCCCTCCAGGCATAACCCAATGACCACTTGCGTCTATGATCTCACCATCTGTCTCTAAGCCAGATCCTAGCTGGACAATCTTGTCACCCCTTATCAGTATATCTGACGGACCCATACTTTCGGCTGTAACTACCGTGCCTCCACGGATTAATAGTTCATCCATTTCTTTCCAACCTTTCCACAAATTCTGCCATGCGAACTATAGCTTCCTCTATATTTTCCTTGGGTGCCAGAAGAGATACTCTCACCCAGTTTTCCCAACTCTCTCCAAAAGAATTTCCAGGAAACATCAAAACTCCCGCGTCTCTCAGGAGGCGATAACAGAATTCTTCAGCTCCGATACCAAAACGAGTCATGTCGGCCCAGAGAAACAGCCCTCCATAGTGCTCAGCATATGGAACCCCAATGCTATCAAATCCGTCCATCAAAACCTGCCTTCTATCTTGGTATCTACTCAGAAATTGTGGCCGAGAATCATGCTCCATTTCTAACGCAGCTAATGCTGCATACTGTGAAAACGTTGGACAGGGTCCCGACGTAGTCTCTTTTATCGCTGAAACTGCATCGATAAAAGCTGGTGGCCCAACTAAAAAACCGACTCTAAATCCAGTCATCGCATATGACTTAGAGAACCCAGATAAAACCACAGAACGATCTCGAGCCCCATCTGCGCCCCAGAAACAAAGAGATTTGTGGTTTTCGAACACAATGTCTTCGTATATTTCATCGGACAAAACGATCATACCCAAATCTTTAGCAACTTGAGCTAAATTACGAACGTTCTCAGACGTTGCACATGATCCGGTTGGATTGGATGGGTTTACGAACACGAGTAACTTCGCCCCGGAAGCGTGCTTCACAAGATCTTCTTCCTTGAGTTCGAAAAATCTACCTGCCTGCTGTGTCGGAATCGACACTATAGTACCCCCGCAAGCTCCAATGGCTTGATCATATGAGGTATACCTAGGATCAGGACAAGCCACCTTGTCACCTGGGTCTACAAGAGCCAAAAGGGCCAGGAAAAGGCCTTCTTGAGCACCGTTTGTGATTAACAATTCTCTTTCGGGATCGACAGAAATCCCCTTTTCATCCAAGAATCTATCCGCAATTTTTCTCTTGAGATCAGGCAACCCTCGGATAGGCCCCAGGATCGAATCATCTGAATTCACATCACGTTCTGCAGAACTGGCAAAATACTTCATTGCTCCATCAATGATCTCTTTTTGGGTATGCAGATCCGGATCACCTCGACCTAATGAAATCACATCCTTCTTGGTCTTAGCCAGATCCATCATTTTATAACGGAGAGAGGTAGCTTTCTCTCCAGATTCAACAGCTCCACGTCCAGCCTTTTTTCCCATGCTTCCAGAGTTATCCTTTCTTGTTGAACTCATGACCTTTCCCCCAATGTCCAAAGTGCCACTCTCTGAGAAGGTGAGGGGGCACAGATTGAAGAGGCCTGCTTCCAGGAAGTCACTCTCTTCAAAAGAGAGGATTCAGCAGAAACAAACCCTAAATCAAAACCATGCACTCCCAACAGGCTGGATAAAGAGCCCACAATAATTGTGTCAGAGGCCAACTTCAATATTTCAGATCGTTCTCCATAAAGGGCGTCACCAAGGGCACAAATCTTAGTGCCAGTATTCCCTCTGAACCACTCTTCTCCTGAGCCACTATCTAGCTCCCAGTAAGAAACAGGTATGCTGGTATCTTCAGGTCCATAGACTCTTATATCCATCCAATCAAACAGTGCCTGATGGCGCAGGCCCTTTTGTGTCACAACTCCACCTTCCGGCACTAAATCCAGACCTAGCATAGTCACAAACACGGCTTCACCTTCACTGGCCGTAACCAATACCTCATTCTGATCACGAGGATCATCTAAATAACTGCCCAACTCTCTTCCTATACACTTCCGCAATTCCAGCATCCCAGGACGATCAGGATAGTGAGTCTCTCCTTTACCCAAATGGGAAGCAAGGTTCTCGACAAGGTCTTCGGGAATCTCAACATTCCCTCTATCGCATTTATTTTTGAAACGGCTAGTTATAGCAATTTTAGCACGTTCAGAAAGAGCCCCTGCAACACTAGGAACTTTATTCAAATCATCCATTTTCATCTCCTGGTAAAACATACTCCGCAACCTTATGAAGCTCTTTTACAGTTAATTCCGAACCGTATTCTGCAATATATTCAGCCAAAGTGAAAGCGTTAAACCGACATCCACTAACACCGCCTCTCAAGCGAGCAAGGAGGTGAAAAGCTGGGCCCAATCTTACAGGATCAGCCCATGCCTGGCTAATGTTTGGGTCGAGCATTGATCTGTCCTTTTCCGTGATCGAAGTTGGTTTGATTTTTAAACCTGGAGTAACTGAATTGACACTGATTTTTGATCCGACTAGTTCCAAAGCCAAAGAGCGAGTGAATGCCTCTATGCCAAACTTAGATACGCAGTAAGCCGATTGATTAGCAAAGCCCAAGACGCCGGCTTGAGAAGACACGTTTATAATTGATCCTCCTCTATCAGAGAGCTCAGAGATTAGATCTCTTGTCAGGAAAACAGGGGCAGTCAAGTTGACTTTCAACGTTTCTTCCCAAGAGTCTTCTTGGATATCCGCTAGTGACTGTCGTTTCAGCACAGCGGCGTTATTAATAATAGCAACGAGCCTATCGCTTCCGGCTTTCACCTCTTTAGCTAATTCAGACCTCTGAGATCGGGAACTCAAATCCGTCACCCTGACTTTTACGAGGCCACCTTTGTCCCTAATCATTTTAGCAGTCGTTTCAAGTTCGCTTTCTACTTCAGAGGCTATCCACAATCGCGCACCTGCTTGCCCTAGGAAACATGCAATCCCTCTTCCCAATCCTCGGCTGGCCCCAGTGATTAACACATCCAGATCCTCTACGCCTCCCATCGAATTCTGCAAACTGCTGATCATACCAAGAGCACCCTGACCACGTTAGCACAAAGCACTCCCAGATATGTACCCAATGCATAGCCAAAGATTCCCACTATGACTCCAGGTGCTATCAGTTTACCCCACTTCATGGCTAGACTTATAGCCAATGCCGACCCCGGACCTCCAACGGCCGCTTGACTGGCTATAGTCACTATAGCCAGATCAATCTTGAAAATCCAAGCTACTCCGTAGCTCACTATCACATGAACAGCCATGACGATAATCATAAGTGAAATGATAGGAATCCCAGCTGCGAACACTTGGGAGAGTTCGGAAGCTGCTCCGAGCTGTATGAAGAAAATATGCATCGCAAAATAAGAAAGCACCTCAGCTCCATTAAGATTCCTTACAGCAGGAAGTAACGATACTCCCAGTGCAAACGTCGTCAGCCAGATCACCTCTGGAATCGCTGGGTAATAACCAACTAGTTGCTGAGCTATCCACAGAAACATGAGTGGGAGGGCTCCTAGGACTGCTAGCTCCAAAACATTGATCTTAGTGTCAGTCCAACGCCGTCTCATTGCCTCGGCCTCCGCCTCCTCTTCCTCAGAAATTCCACTATTGATTGCTTGACTTTGATTATCGACACTCATGATCGACTTGTTAGACCCAATCCGTCGCAAAAAAACACCTGCTAGAGCAGTGGCGAGCCATATTTGGAGGAGCATATACGGAACTGTAGACATGTTATCAGCCACAGCTGCGGCAGCAAAGATATTGCTATCAATATCCAAGCTCTGTCCGATGGCAGCGAAATTCAATCCGCCACCCATAAAAGCTGCTGCAAATGCGCCCGATAATTTCCAGGTTTCAGGGCCAACAAGCCCAGCTGTCGAAAGCCCTCCAATTATTCCTCCTATAACGCTCCCTAAGCATGCTGCGCCATACGCAATAATCATCGGCCATCCGGCGTTCTTTAATTCACGCATATCGGTGCCCATGATGATGAGAACGATCGCATAGGGAATAGCATAAGTGTTCACAGCTTCATGTACTGGTCCGGTATGACCAATCAAACCAATGTTCGCAAACAGAATGCCTAGAAGAGTGCACACTACAGCAGAAGTGATCGTCTTTACAAATGCAATGCGCTCTTCCAACATTCGCGCAAAAGCGATGATCGCAAGCATGAAGGTGAGTACTAACAAAGGATCTCGAATCATCTGATCACCAGTCCTTTCGGTGCCGAC
>TARA_B110000196_G_scaffold42466_1_pt1 | contig 19330 bp, 21 predicted proteins | sample TARA_B110000196 | Tara Oceans TARA_B110000196 (sample SAMEA4397072) | marine metagenome | biome: Polar Biome; feature: [MES] marine water layer (ENVO:01000295) within the mesopelagic zone...; material: water (ENVO:00002006), including particulate matter (ENVO:01000060) such as...... | reverse complement strand
GAGCACTCTCCAAAGGTATGTACTTTCTAGAAATAAAAATAGAGGAAAGTAAAAGAATTAAAAGGGTGGTGGTTAATTAATTTATCTAGAGCCAAAAATTGCAGAGCCAATTCGCACCATAGTACTGCCTTTTTCAATAGCAATTTGATAATCGCCACTCATCCCAATTGATAAAATGGTTATTTGATTATTTTTCACTTCTTGAAAAACATTTTTTAAGGACTGAAATTCTTCTGAAATTTGCACTTTATTATTGGTAAAAGTAGCCATTCCCATTAGCCCTACAATTTTGATGTTGTTAAATTGTACAGTATCTTTTATTACTTGCTGAATTTCTTTTATTCCAAAACCAAATTTACTACTTTCTTGTGCTATATGTACTTGCAAAAGACAGTCAATTATTCTTTTATTTTGCTCTGCTCGTTTGTCAATTTCTTTCAGTAATTTTAAGGAATCTACCCCATGAATTAAAGCAATGAAAGGAGCTATAAATTTTACCTTATTTGTTTGTAAATGCCCTATCATATGCCAGGAAATATCTTCTGGGAGAAGGCCTGATTTTTTCACTAATTCCTGCACTTTATTCTCTCCAAAAATTCTTTGGCCACTATTATAGACCTCTAATATATCAGCATTGGTTTTAGTTTTGGAAACGGCAACCAAAATAATTTCTTTCGGTATGTTTTTTCGTATCGCTTTTAAGTTGTCAGCAATTCCCATTAGTCAATAGGGTATATGGTAATTCCTGAGCGTAATTTGGGCTGAATATAAGTGCTTTTTGGAGGCATAATTTTTCCTTTATCCGCCACTTCTTTTAATGCTTTTATAGGAATAGGTTTCAAAATAAAAGCAACAGCATTTGCACCACTATCAACGCTTTTTTTTATTTCAGCCATTGGGATGTTTCCAGCCACAAAGGATATATTTTTATCTGTTTTTTCATCTTTAATTCCCAAAATTGGTGATAGTATGTTGCAGGATAAAATAGCAGGGTCCAATCGGTTTACACAATCATCTTTATAACTTCCTTTTTTTGCTCTAAGCAGATAGCATTTTCCATCCAAATACATGCCAATTTCATCTTCCTTTTCCGCTTTTACAAAAGTAGATTCTACCAATGTATAAGTGCTTTTAATTTGAGCTATAAAATCAGCTACCGATAATCCATTCAAGCTTTTTACTAACCGATTAAAGTTGATGATATTCAATTGGTTTTCGGCAATTAAAAAACTCATAAAATAATTGCAATTATTTTCATCTGCTGCATTTTTCTGTTGACTCAATAGTGCTGAAGAAGATGTACGGTGGTGCCCATCTGCAATATAAATATCATTAATTTCAGCAAAAGTATTACAAATAAGATTTATTTCTTTTTCAGTATCAATTAGCCATAGCTGATGTTGTACTTTGTTAGTAGTGGTGAAATTGTATTCAGCCCTTTTTTTACTTACAGATGCTATCAAATTATTGATGTCATTCTCTCCTTTATAGGTTAGCAAAACAGGGTCAGCATTAAATCCAGTAGTATCTAAATAATCCTTAAACATTTGCTCCCTTTTTGTAAGGGTATGTTCATGTACTTTTATAGTTCCGTTTAAATAATCTTTAACGCTACAGGCTGCAATAATTCCTTCAAAAATATATGGACCTCTTTTTTGTTTGTATAAGTAGAATATTTTTTTATCCTCACTTACTAAAACTCCATTTGCTTTAAACTCTTCAAATTTTTGTTTTACTAATTTGAATTTTTCAATATTACTTTTCTTATTCTTTTTTTTATACTCAGGATTTATGATATGCAAGAATGTAAAAGGATTATGTTCTAACTTTTCTTTTAAAGTATCATCTGAATAAGTCAAGTAGGAGCGAGAGGCAAAAAGATGCACCTTGTCTCTTGTAGGTCGAATTGCTTTAAAAGGACGAACTATTGCCATTTTTATTTATTAAAATATGCGCAAATTTGTTCAGCAAGTTCTGTTCCTATTCTATCTTGTGCTTCTAGGGTTGCAGCACCAATATGTGGCGTTAATGAGACTGCTCCATGCATAAGTAAATGAATAGATGGATTGGGCTCGTTTTCAAAAACATCCAAACCGGCATAGGCCAATTTCTCTTTGTCCAAAGCAAACATGAGGGCAGTTTCGTCTATCACTCCGCCTCTTGCTGCATTGATGATTCCAGCTCCTGTTTTCATCATCCCAATTTCTTCTGCTCCTATTATGGCTTTACCTCCATCTTTTGGAATATGAAGGGTAATAAAATCTGAATTTTTAAGCACTACTTTTAAGCTTTCAGTTTCAATGGTGAACGATTTTTTATCTCCATTAAAAAACTCCAAAGTGATGTTGGCTTCATCTATGAATTTATCATGTGCAATTATTTTCATTCCTAAACCAATTGCTCGTTTTGCTACTTCTTGTCCTATTCTTCCAAAGCCAATAATTCCCAAAGTTTTTCCTGCTAATTCTCTCCCTCTGGAAAATGATTTCTTCAAACCCTTAAAGTGCGTATCTCCTTCAATTGGCATATCTCGATTTGAGGCATATAAAAATCTTACCATTCCAAACAAATGGGCAAAAACAAGTTCAGCTACAGAAGCAGAAGATGCAGTAGGCGTGTTGATTACTTTTAATCCTTTTTCCCTAGCATAATCCACATCAATATTATCCATACCTACCCCTCCTCTTCCAATTATTTTCAACTTTGGGCAAGCATCAATTAAATCTTTTCTTACAGTAGTAGCACTTCTTACCAGAAGAACCTGATAATTTTCTGTATTGATTTTATCAATCAAATCTTTCTGAGCAACTTTTTCGGTTACAATATTAAACCTGTTTGTTTTTAAAGTGTCAATCCCAGCTTGGGAAATCCCATCATTTGCTAATACATTTATCATCTTAATTTTGTTCTAATTTTCGCATTATATTTACAAGTATTTGTACACTTTCATTTGGTAAGGCGTTATACAAGGAAGCCCTATATCCTCCAACTGATCTGTGTCCTTTTAGTCCATTAATTCCAGCTTCTTGCCACATTTTATTAAACATTTCCTCTTTACTGCTATCTGTAAGTAAAAAGCAAACATTCATATTTGACCTATCTTCTTTATTTGCAGTTCCTTCAAAAAGTGGATTTCTATCAATCTCACTATATAATAAATCAGCTTTTTCCTGATTGGTTTTTTCTATCGCTTCAACCCCTCCAAAATCTTTTAACCATTGCAAGGTTAGCATAGATACATAAATAGCAAATACTGGGGGAGTGTTGAACATACTACCTTTACTGATGTGCGTATTGTAATTCAACATTGTTGGAATTTTCCTTCCATTTTTTCCCAAAATTTCATCTTTTACGATTACTAAGGTAGTCCCTGCGGGTCCCATGTTTTTTTGTGCCCCAGCATAAATTAAATCAAATTTACTTAACTCAATTGTTCTGCTAAAAATATCCGAGCTCATATCACAAACCATAAGAGTAGGAACTGTTGGAAAATTCTTCATTTGAGTTCCATAAATAGTGTTGTTGGATGTACAATGGAAATAATCTACATCATTTGGGATTTCATAGCCTTTTGGGATGTAATTATAATTTTTGTCTGATGAATCGCCAACAACAACAGTATCTCCTAAACTTTTAGCCTCTGTAATTGCTTTTTTAGCCCAAGCACCTGTATTGGTGTAGGCTGCTTTTCCGCCTTCTTTCATCAAATTAAATGGCACCATTAAGAATTCTAAACTTGCACCTCCTTGCAAAAATAAAACTGAATACCCTTCAGGCACTTCCAAAAGTTCTTTTACTAGGGCTATCGCCTTTTTCATCACATCCATAAAAGGTTTGCTTCTGTGCGATATTTCAATTAATGACAAATTATCATTATTAAAATTTAGTATTGCTTGGGAAGCTTCTTTCAATACTTCTTTTGGTAAAATGCAAGGGCCTGCTGAAAAGTTATGTTTCTTCATTTTATCCTTTTACTCTTTCAAGATATGCCCCTTTAACAGTATCAATTTTAATTTTATCTCCCTCATTTATAAAAAGAGGAACTTGAATATCAGCACCGCTTTCAGTTGTTGCTGGTTTAAAGGTATTAGTGGCAGTATTCCCCTTTACTCCCGGTTCAGTTTTTGTAATTTCAAGTGTTACATGAGCAGGTAAATCAGCAGAAAGTGGTAAGCCTTTGTCAGCATGAAACAGCACATTAACATTTTCTCCTTCTTTTAAGAATTCCACATTTTCAATAAACTCTTTTTGCAACATTATTTGCTCATAATCGTCCAGGTTCATCAAATGATAATCATTTCCTTCCGCATATAAAAACTGATATTTTCTGTTTTCTATTCTTATAACTTCAATTTTAACCCCTGAGGTGAAGGTGTTTTCTAATAATCTTCCAGTGTTAAGGTTTCTGATTTTTGTTCTCACAAATGCTGGTCCTTTTCCTGGTTTTACATGTTGGAACGATTCGATTTTCCAAGGGTATCCATTATGCTGAATGCATAATCCGTTTCTAAAATCTGCTGTTGTTGCCATATCTTTTTCTTTTTAATTTTGAATATATCCCTTCATTATCCCTCTGCCAGAATTCTGAATGAAGGAGATAATATTATCCTTTTCAGGAGAAGCCGGTAATTCGGCTTCTATTTTTGCAATTGCTTGGGTAGTGTTTTTATTAGATTGAAATAAAATTCTATAAATATTCTGAATCTCCTGAATTTTCTCATCCTTAAATCCTCTTCTTCTCAGGCCAATAGAATTAATACCGACAAAAGAAAGTGGCTCCCGGGCGGCTTTTACAAAAGGAGGGACATCTTTCCTTACCAAAGCTCCACCAGAAATCATGGCATGTGAACCAATATGCACAAACTGATGAATAGCTGAAAGCCCTCCAATAATCACCCAATCCCCAATAGTAATGTGTCCACCAAGCGCTACTCCATTTACAATAATGCAATTATTGCCAATGTAGCAATCATGTGCAACATGGCAGTAAGCCATTAGTAAACAATTGTCTCCTATTTCTGTTTTTCCAGTTGCTTTTGTTCCTCTGTTTATCGTTACACATTCTCTGATGGTAGTATTATCTCCTATTAGAACTTCCGATTTTTCTCCACCAAACTTTAAATCTTGTGGTATTGCCGAAATTACAGCACCAGGAAATATTCTGCAATTTTCACCTATTGTAGCCCCTTCCATTACGGTAACATTCGAGCCAATCCAACTCCCTTTTCCAATAGTTACATTTTTGTCAATCGTAACAAATGGCTCAATAACTACATTGTTGGCAATTTTTGCGCCAGGATGTACATAAGATAATGGTTGATGCATAATTATTGTTTTTTTGGTGCAATTTGAGCTAATAAATCGCCTTCTACTACTATTTTTCCATCTACAAAACCCTTGCCATGCATATGGCAAAGCCCTCTTCTTATAGGTGAAATTAGGTTTAATCTGAAAATAATGGTATCGCCTGGCACTACTTTCTTTTTAAATTTTGCATTATCAATTTTCATAAAGAAAGTTAAATAATCATCAGGATTATCTGCTGTGCTTAAAATTAAAACCCCACCCGCTTGCGCCATGGTTTCCAACTGTAATACTCCAGGCATAACTGGCTCCCCTGGAAAATGACCTTTAAAATAATACTCTCCCTCCTTAACAAATTTTGTTCCAATAATATAATCAGAGCCAAGTTCCCTTATCTCATCAATAAACAGGAAAGGTTCACGGTGAGGTAAAATCGTTTTGATTTTATTTTTATCATATAGTGGGGCTGTACTGAAATCAATTTCTGGGGCTGTGTTTCTCATTTCTTGTCTCATAATTTCTTTAATTTTTTTTGCAAAAGCAATATTGCTGGTGTGTCCTGGTTTTTTTGCAATAACATGTCCTTTTATATTTTTCCCTATCAGAGTTAAATCACCAATTACATCCAATAGTTTGTGTCTTGCCGGTTCGTTTTGGTATCTGAGTTCTAGGTTATTTAAAAGCCCCTTTTCTTGCACAGCAATGTTCTCTTTGTTAAAGGTTTTGGCAAGTTCAGCAAGTTCTTTTTCATCTACATCTTTATCAACAATTACAATTGCATTATTTATATCCCCTCCTTTTATTAAATTATTTTTTAGTAATTCATCCAATTCGTGCAAAAAACAAAAAGTTCGTGATGAAGAAAATTCAGTTTCAAATTCTGAGATATCTTCCAAAACACTATACTGTTTTTGCAAAGTAGTTGAGTTATAATCAATTTCAACAGAAATTTTAAGTTTATCAGATGGAGTAATACTTATTTCGCTTCCAGTATTTTCATCTTTATACGCTATTTTTCGTTTTACTTGAAAATAGGTTTTATCTTTTTCTTGGTTTTTAATCCCAGCTTTTTTTAAAGCATTAGTAAACTCTATTGCACTACCATCTAAAATAGGCATTTCACATGCATTAATTTTAATAAGTAAATTATCAATTTGCGCACCTGCAATAGCCGCTAAAACATGCTCGGTAGTATGAATACTGACTCCATTTTTTTCAATATTTGTTCCTCTGTTGGTGTGTACTACTAAATCGACATCTGCTTCAATAATTGGTTTGTTTTCTAAATCTGTTCTTTGAAACTTAATGCCAAAATCTTCTTCTGCCGGAACAAAAGTGAGAGTGCTTTCCACACCAGTGTGAAGCCCAATTCCACTTATGGAAATACTTTGTTTTATGGTTTTTTGTTTTTCACTCATTTTTACTTCTTTCATCTAATAAAAACGCTTTTTTTATTTCTGAAATTGTTTTATATATTTCAGGAAGTTTTTTGAATACAATATAGGATCTTTGGAAATCTCTAATGTCAAAAGCCATAGGACCCTGCACAATTTTCCCTTTTTCAGTAATACTTGATGCAACTCCACTTTGTCCAGCAATTTTTACTCCATCAGCAATTGTAATATGACCAACAATTGCACATTGCCCCCCTATCATGCAGTTTTTCCCAATTTTTGTTGAGCCAGCAATTCCTGCTTGTGATGCAATTACTGTATTCTCTCCAATCTCCACATTATGGGCAATTTGTATTAAATTGTCCAATTTTACGCCATTCCCAATAATAGTTGAGCCTATAGTTGCACGATCAATTGTTGTGTTTGCACCAACTTCAATATCATCTTTTAGCACCACATTTCCTATTTGTGCAATTTTGTTGAATTGGTTTTTATTATCAGGAGAAAAGCCAAAACCATCTCCTCCAATTACCACTCCAGAATGCAGAATATTATCTTTTCCAATTTTGCAATCATGGTATATTTTCACGCTAGAGTATAGAATACTATTATCTGCAATATGTACATTTTCGCCAATAAAACAATTCGGATAAATCTTAACATTCTTTCCTATTTTTACATTTTCAGCAATATAACAAAATGCACCAACAAAAACTTTTTTTCCTAACTCAGCAGATTTCTCAATTTTTGACTGCTCATCAATTCCTTCTTTGTCATTTTTCATGTTGTTGTAGATTTCCAATAACTGACTAAAACTATGGTAAGCATCCTCCACAACAATAAGAGTAGCTGTAATATTATTTTCTGATTCGAAATCCTTATTTACAATTACAACTGAGGCTTTTGTTGTATAAATAAATGGCGTGTATTTTTTATTTGCCAAAAAACATAAATCTCCCTTTTCCCCTTCTTCAATTTTTGCCAATGAATTTACCACCGACTCAGGATTTCCGAGAATTTTCCCATTTAGGATTTCTGCTATTTGTTTAGCTGTAAACTTCATGGCTGCAAATTTAACAATTCTTATTTTATTTTTATCTTAAATCAGGATAACAAAGGAAAAATTTATTTACTTTCCTGGATATTATTTCACTTAACAACTGATCGGAGGCATCTTTTAATTCTTTAATACTTCCATCTTTCATCAAAATATTAATTTTTGCTTTTTCATAATTATAGGCACTATTACTTACTTTGTCAGAAAAAACAAAATAATCAACTTCCTCTTTATTCAGATTTAATTTTTTCATTACTGCTGTTCTTGTATCAAATATTGCTTTTTGAGAGAATGGTTTATTTTGAATTTCTATCTTTAAGAGTTGCCGATTTATAATATTCTTAGAAAGAGTAGAGAGCACAAAATCATTATGATTTTGCCATTGTTTTAATGCAGAAATAATATCATGGTCATCCAATTTTGCAAATTGGTGTAAAATATCAGGGTTATTCTCAAAATCTTTTTTTGTGCATTTTTTTTCTAAAAAGAAAAATAGGGCAGGAGTTGTAAAGACTTCTTTACCGTCACTTATTAGTTCTTTTGCTCTTTTCAGTATTTTAATAAGGGTGTTTTCAGCAGAAAGGACGGTTTTATGCAAGTAAACCTGCCAATACATCAATCTTCTAGCTATTAGAAACTTTTCAATAGAATAGATGCCTTTTTCTTCAATTACTAAATGATCATCTACTACATTTAGCATATTTATAATTCGCTCGGTTCCAATTACGCCTTCTTGCACTCCAGAATAAAAACTATCTCGTTTTAAATAATCTAATCTATCCATATCTAATTGGCTTGACACCAATTGATGCAAAAATCTTTTTTTGTACTCATCCTTAAAAATCTGAATGGCTAAGGTTAATTCCCCCTTAAATTGCTTATTAAGACCTTGCATAAAAAGCAGAGAAAGCGTTTCATGAGTGATATTTCCGACAATACTTTTTTCCAATGCATGTGAAAAAGGACCATGCCCAATATCGTGCAACAAAATAGCAATGCAAACGGCCTGAGCCTCTTTGCCTGTTATAGAATGTCCTTTTTTTCTGATTTGGTCAATGGCTTTATTCATTAAAAAAATACAACCAATTGCGTGATGGAAACGAGTATGATAAGCTCCAGGATAAACCAAATAGGAAAGTCCTAATTGCGATATTCTTCTTAATCTTTGAAAAAAGGGATGTTCAATAAGCTCAAGAATAATACCTTTTTCTAAATGTACGAATCCGTAAATTGGGTCGTTTATAATTTTATCTTTTTTTCTTGAAAGCATATAGGCAAATAACGGATTTTTTTTAATTTTTGTAAAATATAAAGTAATAAAATATGATTAGAATACTTTGGGCAGATGATGAGATAGATATATTGAAACCTCACATTATATTCTTGGAACAAAAGGGATACACGGTTGTAACGGCTAAAAGTGGGGATGAGGCATTAGATAGGTTTAATGAAAGTATTTTCGATTTGGTATTTTTAGATGAAAATATGCCAGGATTTACCGGATTAGAAACGCTTGTAAAAATGAAAGCAATTAGACCAAATATTCCGATTATCATGATAACAAAAAGTGAGGAAGAAAGCATAATGGAGGATGCAATTGGTTCAAAAATATCTGATTATTTAATAAAGCCAGTAAATCCAAATCAGATATTACTTTCCATAAAAAAGAATATTGATAGTAAACGCCTTGTTGGCGAGCGAACCACCATGAACTACCAACAAGAGTTCAGAAACATTGGGATGCGTCTTTCTGAGAGTTTAAGCAAACAGGAGTGGATAGATATTTTCAAAAAACTTACTTTTTGGGAGTTAGAAATTGAAAAATCGGGGGAACAAAGTGTGGAAGAAATTCTTTCTATGCAAAAACAAGAGGCAAATACCCAATTTTTTCGTTTTGTAAAGGAAAACTATAAAAGTTGGATAAATGGAGTGGAGGCCCCATTGCTTTCGCATAATTTAATTAGAAAAAATGTCAGTCCTTTGCTAGATAAAAAACCGCTCTATTTTATTCTAATTGATAATTTGAGATACGATCAATGGAAAATTATTGAACCAATGATTCAAAATGATTTTAGAGTAAAAAAGGAAGAAATTTATTATAGTATTTTGCCCACAGCCACTCAATATTCCAGAAATGCAATTTTCTCTGGATTACTTCCTTTAGAAATGGAAAAACGCTTTCCTGGAAAATGGAAAAATGATGAGGATGAGGGAGGAAAAAATATGTTTGAGGAAGATTTCTTGCGCGATCAGTTGCAAAGATTAGGGCATGGAGATTGTAAATTGAGCTATTCCAAAATTACCAATATAGATTACGGTAAAAAAGTAGTGAATCAAATTGGAAATATGAAACACAATAACTTAAATGTTATTGTCTATAATTTTGTGGATATGCTCTCTCATGCTCGGACTGATATGAAGATGATTAAAGAACTGGCGGAAGATGATTCTGCTTATCGTTCCCTTACGGCATCTTGGTTTGAGCATTCTCCCTTGCGTGATATCATGAAACAAATTGCGAAACAAGGTGCAAAAATGATTATTACTACCGATCATGGAACGATTAATGTGAAAAGACCATCAAAGGTAATTGGGGATAGAAATGTAAATTCTAACCTCAGATATAAACAAGGCAAAAATCTAAATTATATAAAATCGGATGTGATGGTGGTAAATAATCCTGCTGAATATCATTTACCTCAACAAAATGTAAGTACAAAATATCTATTTGCTAAAGAGGATATGTACTTTGTTTATCAGAATAATTACAATCAGTTTGTACAATATTTTAAAGATACATTTCAGCATGGAGGAATATCATTGGAGGAAATGCTCATTCCTGTCATTACATTAGAAGCAAAGTAATAATGAATAGCACATTTTATGCTAAAACGATAAAAGAATTAGATGAAATTTCAAAAGCGCTTCTTGAAGCTTTTGGAAATCAGAAAAAAGTTGTATTTTTCGGGGAAATGGGAGTAGGCAAAACTACTCTGATAAAATCAATTTGTAAGGTCTTAAATGTACAAGATGTTGTTACAAGTCCGACTTTTTCGGTTGTAAATGAGTATCATGATAAAAAAGGAAAGCCTATTTACCATTTCGATTTTTATAGATTAAAATCCGTAGAAGAAATTTATGATTTGGGCTATGAAGAATATTTTTTTACCAATAGTTATTGTTTTGTAGAATGGCCTGAAAAAGCATTGGGATTGTTACCAAAAGAAAGAATAGAAGTAAAAATAACAAAAGACAAAGAAGCACGAATTATTAATTTATTAGCTCATGAAAAAAAGTAAAAACATAGCAACTTTTGCTAGTTTAATGCCACAAGAAGAAATGCTGGAAGTGAAAAAGAATTTCCAATCCCTCTACATTGGTATTCCAAAGGAAATTTCCTATCAGGAAAACAGGGTGAGTTTATCGCCAGATGCGGTAGCACTATTAGTAAGCAATGGGCATAAAATTGTGATAGAAAAAGGAGCAGGAGTAAATGCTAATTTCTCAGATGAAGATTATTCTGATTCTGGAGCAACAATTGCTTATAATATTGAACAGGTGTACAAGGCACATATTGTCCTTAAAATAGAACCACCTACAAAAGGGGAGATAAAAATGATGCATAAAGGGCAGACACTAATATCCGCCTTACAACTAACTACAATAGATACAAAATACATTAATCATCTTCTGAAAAGTGAAATTACAGCACTGGCTTACGAATATATAAAAGATGAAAATGGCATTCTTTCTCTAATCAGAAGTATTAGTGAAATTGCTGGAAATACAGCAATACTTATTGCGGCAGAGTATTTGAGCAATGTAAACTCTGGGAAAGGATTGATGTTGGGAGGAGTTAGTGGGATTTCACCAACAGAAATCGTAGTACTTGGAGCCGGAACAGTTGGTGAATTTGCATGCCGAACAGCATTGGGTTTAGGCGCTTCTGTTCGGGTTTTTGATAGTTCCATAACCAAATTAAGAAGACTGCAAGAAATTATAAGTCAAAGAGTAAGTACTTCCATTTTACAGCCAAAAGCATTGCAAAAAGCATTGATGAGGGCGGATGTTGTAATTGGCGCACTTAGAGCAGATGAGGGTAGAACGCCCTGTGTGGTAAGTGAAGAAATGGTAAAAAAGATGAAGTCCGGGGCTGTAATTGTAGATGTAAGTATTGACCAAGGTGGTTGCTTTGAATCTTCAAAAGTAACTGATCATAAAAATCCTACTTTCCGGAAATTTGATGTGGTGCATTATTGTGTGCCGAATATTTCGTCCAGAGTTTCCAGAACGGCAACTTTTGCCATAAGTAATATTTTGGCACCTACTTTGCTAAATATGGGTATGACAGGAGGGGTTGAAGATTATCTAAAAAAGAATGAGGGTTTGCGTTCAGGGGTTTATGTTTTCAGAGGAATGCTTACCAATGCTGTGCTTGGCAGAATGTTCGATTTGCCTTATAAAGATTTGAATTTGATAATGTAAATATGGGCAGAAGATTTTTATTTTTCGGGCTTGGCGCTTTAATCAGTATTATTTTCCTCTCATTGGGTCCTGAAAACAGAATGAAAAAAACTTTCTATGCTTACATAGATTATTTTAGTTTGGACAAAAGAGTGATTTATCATTTGGAAAACGATAGCACCACTTTTTCCACAAAAGCGGAATGTCAATTGGTGTATTATAGTTTATCAAAAGATGATTTGCTTGAAGTATTAGAAGGAGGGGAAGTGAATTTTGAAAAAAGCCAAACTGAAAAAATGCCTTGCCAATACTATGTGGTTGAGAATATAATAAACGAAATGGAACTTTCCGTTACTTTTGAATTTTGTGATAAAGCAAATACAGTTAAAGTAATGGGGTTTAGCGATAACACAGAAAAAGAAGTTTGCGACTTCTAAATATTTTTCCTTCTTTTTTTCTCCTTAATTATATTGGATAGTTCACGGTTCATTTGTCCTGCGATTGAAGTGTTTTCAGCAGCTCGCCTAATTAGGTAGGGTATCACATCTTTTACTGGGCCATAAGGAACATATTTGGTAATATAGTATCCTTTTCTTGCCAAATTGTAGGATATATGATCACTCATACCGAGTAGTTGCGAAAAAATAATTCGTTTGTCATTTTTATCCAATTTGTGTTGGGCAATAAGCTCTGTAAGGTATGCTGAACTTTCTTCATTGTGCGTTGCACTGCAAAATGAAATTCTATTGATATTTTCCACACAAAACTTTTGCGCCAAATTGTAATCCTTATCCGTATCTTCTTTTTTTCTGTGTACTGGGCAAGGATAATTTAATCTATTTGCCCTTTCTATCTCTTGCCCATGGTAGGCGCCTCTTACTAGTTTTAGCCCTACAAAATAATGATTATTTTCAGCATCAGTTAAAACCTTTTTTAAGTAAGTAATTCTGTCATTTCTGTATAGCTGAAGGGTATTGAAAATCCAAGCTTTTTCCCTATTGAATTTGCGCATCATTTCCCGGGCTATTTCATCAATAGCAGTTTGTATCCAACTTTCTTCTGCATCAATAAATAGGGGTACTTTTAGCTCAAATGCGGTTTTACAGATTTCATTTATTCTGCTGTAAAAATCTTCTTTTTCGGCTTGTTCTTTACTACTAAGTGCTTGATTTTTACTTAGCTTTTCTAATAAACTGAATGCAGTAATTCCAGTTGGCTTAAAAACTGAAAAAGGGATTTTCTCTGATTTGCTTGCTTTTATAATGGTCTCTATTATTTCATCTTTTGTTCGTGTAAGATCTTCTTCTGATTCCTTGCCTTCTGCTGAAAAATTCAAAATGGTTCCAATGCCAGATTGCCACAAATTATCTATTGTTGGCTGACTCTCATTAATAGAAGTTCCGCCACAAAATTGCTTGTAAATGGTAGCTTTTATAATTCCTTTAATTGGTAAACCAATTTTAATGGAGACTTTTAAAAGGAAATTGAGGATTTTAGTGATAAATGGTTTGCCAATAATCCGGAATAAAAAATATGCTCTATTTAAATCCTTATCCGATTTATCGGCATAAGTAACCTTATTATCATCAAATAAACCCATTGATTCCTTTTTTTTGCAAAAGTATAATTTTCAGTTAATTGTTATTGATTTATAGCTTTTAGTTATTGGTCTAAAATCTAATATCTCAGTGCTATGATCTATTTTATCTTTCTACAAATCATTAGTCCATCTCTTATTGGCATAAGGATGTTTTCTACTCTTTGGTCCTGTTGCACTTTTTTGCTGTATGCTACAAGCGCTTTTGTTTCTTTATCTTGGATTTTTTCTACTACTTTCCCACTCCAAAGCACATTGTCAGCAATAATGTATCCGCCAACAGATAGTTTACTAAAAACCAAATCGAAATAATTGGAATAATTTTCTTTGTCGGCATCAATAAATACCAGTTGGAATTCAGCTTCTATTGAAGGGATTATTTCCATTGCATTGCCTGTATGCTGAATAATATTTTTTTTGTATTCTGACATGTCAAAATATCTTTTTGCAAATAAGCTTACCTCCTCATCACATTCAATAGTGTGCAATTTCCCCTTTTCGCTTAAACCCTCTGCCATGCAGAGTGCAGAATAACCAGTATAAGTTCCAATTTCCAATATATTTTCAGAGGAAATCATTTTACTAAACAAACTTAGTGCTCTCCCTTGAAAATGCCCGGAAAGCATTCTAGGTGTCATTACTTTTGCCCAGGTTTCTCTATTTAGTTTGGCAAGCAAATTACTTTCTTTTGCCGTGTATTTTAATGCGTATTTTTCTATTTCTGTTGTTAAAAAATCCATATTTTTGGTATAAAAAAAGCCACATAATTGTGGCTTTTAATAGTTTATATTAAAGTTTTATTCTTCTGAACTTTCATCATCCCCTTCTTCTACATCATCCGTTTTTGCACAACAAGATTTTGTACATCCTTCTCCACATTTTTTGGCCGCTTTTGATGAGCAACTGCTTTTCTTACTAAAATTAAAGCCGCTATTAGCGCCACTTGAATAATTTTTGGAAGATTTTTTGTAGCTTCCTTTTTTTCCAGAACATCCTTTTCTTTTACCTTTACAACATTTACCTTTTGACTTATTAACGCACGCCTCACTACATATTTTTCCAGTTTTTGTGCATATTAATTTTCCGTCTTCATTTTTTGTCCACGGACATTCTTTTTTTACTTCTTCTGTTTTTGCCTCTGTTGTAGCTTCTGTTTGTGCTACCACATTGCCTAAACCTACAAAAAGAAAGGCAAGTAATACAATGGTTAATTTTTTCATAATTATTTGGTTTTTTGATTAATGATGGGGCAAATATAGTAAAATACTTTAATGTTTTTAGAATATAAGAATTTGAAGGAAGAAAATCAGAAGAAAGAAATTAATAAGTAGCAATTACGCTTAACCCACCTTTTACTTTTTGCTTAATCTCGGTACATATTTTTGTGCCAATGGGTAAAAATACATCCATCCTTGAGCCAAACTTAATAAATCCAAGATCCTCAGCAGCTATTACGCTATTGCCAACAGTAGCATAAGTAACAATTCTTCTGGCTACTGCCCCTGCAATTTGCCGGAACAACACAGAGATTTTATCATTTTCTACTACCACCGTATTCCTTTCGTTATCGGTAGATGCCTTAGGGTACCAGGCTACCAAAAACTTCCCAGCATGGTATTTGGTATAGGCCACTTTTCCGCCAACTGGGTATAGGTTGTTATGCACATTTAAGGGCGACATAAAAATAGATATTTGCAAGCGCTTATCTTTATAATATTCGTTTTCCTCTGTCTGTTCTATCACTACTACTTTTCCGTCACAAGGGGCGTACACGCATCCTTCTTTCCTTTGAAAATCTCTTTTTGGAACCCTGAAAAAATACACAGACATTACAAATAAAAATACAGCAAGAGGTAGGGTAAAAAACCAAAATATTAATTCGGAATTCCAATAAGTAATATAATTTACCAATGTAAAAATCAGGATTTCGTTTCTAAGGATTTTCATTCCTTCTTTGTGTAGTTTCATTTTATAATAAGTTTGTCAATAGGTAAATTACGGATATTGTTATGGTAAAGGCATCCATTCTATCGAGCATACCACCATGCCCTGGAATAAAATTTCCTGAATCTTTTACGCCTGCTTCTCTTTTGTAATGTGATGCAATAAAATCTCCTAAAGTGGCAGTAAAGGGCAAAATGATACTTACAAATAATACATCTCTTAATGCGATATGAATAAAAAACTTTTGCGATAGATAAGCTGCTATAATTGTAAAAATAAAACCTCCTGCAAATCCTTCCCAAGATTTTTTTGGAGAAACAGAGGGCATAATTTTATGTTTTCCATATTGTATTCCTACTAGATATGCAAAAGTATCAAATACCCAAGTAAGGATAAACATAAGCAATATAATACTTGGGTCAAAAGGATTTTCTGAATAATAGGAGAGAGGCATACCAAAAAACGCTGCTATTCGTGAAAAAATTAGATACTCTAATGTGCCTCCAGCAATAAGGAGAATTAATAGAAAAGGAACAAGAACATATGTATATGCCAAAATCTTTGTTTTTCCTTTTCTTAGCTTATGCATTTCATACAAACAAACTAGAAGAATAATTCCAAATAGTAAATTAAACGAAAACTCGGAATGGGAAGTCCCAAACCACATAATAGCTACATATACTGCTCCTGAAAGTGCCCTTTTAAGCGTTTGGTTCATCTTCTTGTTTTTTTATCAGATTTTTGGCTTGTAATACATCTTTGCTAGCCACAAAAAGTTCAACATCTCCAAAAACCAAATAAGAAGAATCTTTTTTGTTAATTGATATTGCCCTGATGTTGTGTTTGAGTAGGAACCCTTTCAATAGTTCAATTTTATAAAGTTCGGTTGAAGTATAAACTTTTATCCAATTGTTGGTCACCAATTAGGATTTTGGTTTTTTCTCTTTTTTAGCTGCTTCTCTGTCCATCTCTAACAATTTTTCTTCTTCAAAAGAAGTCCATTGTCTTTTACCAAAAATAGTTTCTAAATTTTCTTTGTATATAACCTCCTTGTCAAGCAAAAGTTCAGCCAGTTCCATTAGTTGTTTCTTGTGTTTGCCCAATATCGATTTAGCTCTTGTATATGCTTTTTCAATTAGTTTGGATACTTCTTCATCTATCACTTTTGCAGTGGCTTCACTATAAGGTTTGGTAAAGGAATAATCTTGCCCTGATGAGTCGTAATAACTTCTGTTTCCCACTTTGTCATTCATACCGTAAACACTCACCATGGCATATGCCATTTTAGTTACTTTCTCCAAATCACTCAATGCGCCAGTGGATATCTTATCAAAAAATACATCCTCAGCTGCTCTTCCACCTAATGCTGCACAGAGCTCGTCCAATAGTTGCTCAGTAGTGGTTAGTTGTCTTTCCTCCGGTAAATACCAAGCGGCACCTAATGACCTTCCTCTTGGCACTATGGTAACTTTTACAAGTGGAGAAGCATATTCTAACATCCAACTTACAGTAGCGTGCCCTGCCTCATGGTAGGCAATTGTTTTCTTTTCAATAGGAGAAATTATTTTAGATTTCTTTTCCAATCCACCAATAATTCTATCTACTGCATCCAAAAAGTCCTGTTTTTCTATTTTCTTTTTTGATTTTCGTGCAGCAATAAGGGCAGATTCATTACACACATTGGCAATATCAGCACCAGAAAAACCTGGTGTTTGCCTTGCCAAAAAGTTTACATCAATATTCTTTGTGAGCGTGAGTGGCTGTAGGTGTACATTAAAAATTGCTTTTCTTTCGGTCAAATCAGGAAGGTCAATATATATTTGTCTGTCAAATCTTCCAGGACGAACCAAGGCTTTATCCAGCACATCCGCTCTGTTTGTTGCAGCCAATACAATCACACCCGTATTTGTACCAAAACCATCCATTTCTGATAATAGTTGGTTAAGGGTATTTTCTCTTTCATCATTGCTTCCAGTTATGGAATTTTTTCCTCTTGCCCTTCCAATCGCATCAATCTCATCAATAAAAATAATAGATGGTGCTTTTTCTTTCGCTTGTTTGAACAAATCACGGACTCTACTTGCACCAACTCCTACAAACATTTCTACAAAATCAGATCCTGATAAAGAGAAAAAAGGAACTTTTGCCTCACCAGCAACTGCTTTTGCTAAAAGCGTTTTACCTGTTCCAGGAGGTCCAATAAGCATTGCTCCTCTTGGAATCTTACCTCCTAAGCGAGTATATTTTTTAGGATTTTTCAAGAAATCAACAATTTCTTCCACTTCCTCTTTGGCCCCTTCCAAGCCAGCAACATGCTCGAATGTGACCTCTACTTTTGCTTTGTCAAATAGGGTAGCTTTAGATTTCCCAATATTAAAAATTTGTCCACCACCAACGCCTCCACCACTCATCCTTTTCATGATGAAAAACCAAATTGCAATGAAAAATACTAGGGGAAGAATCCATCCTAAAATATCTCCGAAAACATCTTTTTCGGTTTTATAGGTAACACTTATTTTTTCAAACTGATCAAATTCGAATTGGGCATCATTTAATTGCTGATTAAATGTTTCCACCGAGCCAATTTCAAAATAAAAATGTGGTCCTTTTCTTGAAGCTCCTCCAAGTGGGTTTTGATTTGCATCTCTGAATTTTTCTTCATCCAAATATTCTCTTTTAATATAAATTTTGGCAATTTCTTTATTTACAATTACCACTTTTTCTACCTTTTGTTGTTGCAACATTTCTCGGTTAAACTCTTGCCAAGAAGTTTGCTTTGTAGCGTCAAAGTTTAGCATTTGCAAGCCAAAAAAGATAACTGCAATAATAGCATACACCCAAATAATATTAAACTTAAAGATATTTTTAGGCGATTGTGGTTGTTGTTTGTTTTTTCTTGTTGTCATTTTATCTTTTTATGCTGATTGTTCAATGTATTTTATCTGAGCATCAGCCCATAAACTTTCTAGTTTGTAAAAGCCCCTTTTTTCTTTATTAAACAAATGAACCACCACATCAAAATAATCCATTAGAATCCATTCTTTATTGCTTTCCCCTTCTGTATGCCAAGGTTTTTCTTTTAGTAGTTTCGATACATCTTTTCGAACATTTTCAGCAATAGAGGCAAGATGCGTGCTTGATGTGCCATGGCAAATAATAAAAAAATCGCAAACTGCTGTTTTAATCCCTCTCAAATCTAAACTCACTACCTCTTTTCCTTTGTGCTGCTTTATCGACTTAATGATTGCTTTTGCTAAAAAATCACTTTTCTTCCTCACTGTTTTTTTACCCATATAAAATTTTAAGTTTGCATTTGCAAAAGTAATCAATTTGCACGGATAATTAACACAAAATTTATGGCTTCATTTTTTACAAATAATTACATAAAATTAGACTCTACTACCTCTACTAATAATTACACCTATAAATTGCTAAAAGCAGAGCAAATAAAAGAAGGTGCAGTAATCACAGCTTTACACCAAAGTAAAGGAAAGGGGCAAATGGAAGCTAAATGGGAAAGTGGGCACGGAAAAAATATTTTGATGAGTATTGTGTTGTCTCCCAATATTC